>ERZ761609.85-NODE-85-length-138437-cov-20.749722_pt1 | contig 138437 bp, 111 predicted proteins | sample MGYA00511163_ERZ761609 | MGnify/ENA primary metagenome ERZ761609 (study PRJEB28899, sample SAMN02445070) | bioreactor sludge metagenome | biome: EBPR sludge | place: Australia: Brisbane, Thorneside Wastewater Treatment Plant | collected 2011-12-16 ... | reverse complement strand
GAAAGATTTAATATTCTCGAAATCATCATTCTAATGTTGTTTGGTTCACGACCAACAACACCAAAAGTTTGCCAGATGAATTATCTTTCGTTTTTCGTTGAATAAGAAAGTTGTGGTAAAGAATACTGCGCTATAGATTCTACAATTAACTCAATGTTTCTACACCCATGTGCAACAGTCAATCCAGCTCCTCGAACAATTGTTTTAGTTCTGTGGCAGCTTTGTGTTCATTTTGTTGCCTGGCTGTCTTTATTCCTTGTTCTAAAATGATTTTAGCCTCTTCAAGTCTATTTTGATCTAATAGCAGTAAACCAGCCTGATAATAGGTAGGTACATATTGTGGTTTATCTTTTAACAACGCAAGCAGGATAGAAGTGGCCCTCTTGGGGTCTTCATGGCTCAACTCCAGAGCCAAAGCGTACCTGCTGAAGGGTTCATCTGGATCCTCAGCGATAAATTTTTCCAGCAACTTTATTCGTTCAACGTTCATCTAGTTTTTCAAGCTGAGGGTTCCGATATTCGCATTTTATGCACTATCTTGAGCGCAATTTAGTAGGATTTACTTAACGTTTTGATAATCATTTTGTTGGTATAGTATGAAGATTCTTGTTTGCATTAGCCACGTACCCGATACAACTTCCAAAATCAATTTTGTAGAGAATAATACGAAATTTGACACCACAGGGGTACAATATATAATAGGCCCTTATGATGACTATGCCCTTGCCAGGGCGATAGAGCTGAAGGAGTCCTTAAGTGCCACAGTTACGGTATTAAATGTGGGGCTTGTAGAAACTGAGCCCACCATCCGAAAAGCCCTCGCTATTGGGGCTGATGATGCTATCCGCATTAATGCAGCACCAACAGATTCGAATTTTGTGGCAAGACAAATCGCTGAACATGCCAAAGGATATGATTTGATTTTGATGGGCAGGGAGTCCATCGACTATAATAGTGGTGTGGTACATAGTATGGTAGGTGAATTACTAGGACTGCCATCGGTGTCTCCTGTAATGAAATTAGATATCGAAGGCACTACTGTAAAAATGCAACGGGAAATTGAAGGGGGTAAGGAATCGGTGGAGGCATCTTTGCCATTGGTAGCGGGGTGCCAGGAGCCCATTGCTGAGTGGAAGATTCCAAACATGAGAGGAATTATGTCGGCCAGAACCAAGCCCTTAAATGTGGTTGAGCCGAAAGCGGTAGAGGCGGCAGTTAATTTCCAAAAATATGAATTACCTCCTGCGAAAGGCGCTGTGAAAATGATCAGCGAAGATAATGTAGCTGAATTGGTAAGCCTGCTGAAAAACGAGGCAAAGGTTTTATAACATTGAATTAAGAAAATTATGGCAATATTAGTTTTTGTAGAAAGCGCGGAAGGAAAGATAAAAAAGACTTCACTCGAGGCTGTGGCGTTTGCGCATGCAATGGGAGGTCCGGTAACAGCAATTGCTCTAGGTTCTATTGATAAGGCAGAACTGGAAAGCATTGGTAAATTTGGAGCATCCAAAGTTCTGTCTGTAACTGATGAAAGATTGAATCAAGGTGTTATTAAGGCCTATGCGTCAGTACTTTCACAAGCCTTAGAGGTAGAGGGAGCGGATTCCATGGTATTGGCTGATTCTTCACTGGGAACCCCTGTGGCGGCAAGTGTTGCTACAAAAATAGGAGCCAGTCTTGCATCCAACGTAGTGGCACTTCCTGATACCACTACTGGTTTTGTGGTAAAGCAAAGCATTTACTCTGGTAAAGCGTTTGCCTTGGTAGAAATGAAGAATGCCAAAAAGGTTATTGGTATCAGAAAAAATGCAATTGAGCTAAAAGAAGGAGGGGGTAGCGCAGAGGTCGTTGACTTTGCAGCTAATCTTACAGATGCAGACTTTGCAACCAAAATTACAGCTACAGAAAAAGCAACCGGAGACATTCTTTTACCCGAAGCTGAAATTGTTGTTTCTGGGGGAAGAGGAATGAAAGGCCCAGAGCACTGGGGTATGTTGGAAGAACTGGCCAAGACACTTGGCGCAGCTACCGGATGTAGCAAACCTGTATCTGATATGGGGTGGAGACCGCACCATGAACACGTAGGCCAGACAGGCGTAAAGGTAGCTCCTCAATTGTATATAGCTATTGGTATTTCAGGTGCTATTCAGCATTTGGCTGGGGTCAATTCATCAAAATTTATCGTAGTTATTAATAAAGACCCGGAGGCTCCGTTCTTTAAGGCAGCAGATTATGGAATAGTGGGGGATGCATTTGCTATAGTGCCTAAGTTGACAGAAGCACTTAAGGCAGTGAAGTAAATTAATGTCAACTTATTTTTTTAAAGTTGATGGGTTTATCATTATTTATTTAATTTCGATTCTAGAGCAGCCGAAGTTTTGAAGAAAATTAAACTTGAAATATTAGGTCTTTCCTCAAGTCAATCACAAACTGGATCATTTGCACTAGTGCTTGGAGAAACTGAAGGGAACAGAAGATTGCCGATAATAATTGGCATGTTTGAGGCGCAGGCTATTGCCATAGAAATAGAGAAAATTATTCCTAACCGGCCAATGACGCATGACTTATTCAAGTCGTTTGCCAATAGTTTTAATTTCCATGTTGAAGAAATTGTTATCTCTGATTTAAAAGAAGGTGTTTTCTTTGCTAAGATCGTTTGTACGGATGGTCTTAAAAAGCACGAGGTTGATGCCCGACCCTCTGATGCCATTGCTATTGGTTTGCGATTTGACGCACCTATTTTTACATATGAAAATATTTTAGCTGAAGCGGGTATTGTGTTGACTGATGAGGAGGAAGAAGAAGAGAAGGTAGAGCCGGCCAAAGAATCAAAAGTTCGCGTAAAGAAAGAAAAACAGAAAGGTGACGACTTTAAGAACTATTCTGTTGATAAGCTGAACGAACTATTGAAGGAAGCCATCGATAAAGAAGACTACGAACGAGCAGCCAAAATAAGAGATGAGCTAAGCAAACGCAACTAGTTTTAGCCTCCAACCCCTGCATTTAATGGATTATACCAGCGGCTTCATAGGGCTGCTGCTCCATTAGCCACAATCATGACCGCTATATTTACAGGCTTTTGAATTTTCGTAATTGACACCACCCATCATATATATTCAGATTGACTTCTGATAATTTTTGTAACTACGCGAATATTTTGTCTATTATATGTCTCGATTTTATTTCCTCCTGTTCTTATTAGTCTACAGCGTAGTCTCTTTTGCACAAAAAACAAATACTCGTCCTAGTTTCGTTATTTATAAAACGTCTGATAAAATTGTATTGGACGGTGTTTTAGATGAGGGAGCCTGGGGAGAAGCTGAGTTGATGGACGAGTTAATGCAGCAATTCCCCTATGATACATCTGCGTCACGTGTTAGAACTGAATTCAGACTTACCTATGATGAGCACTTTCTTTATGTGTCGGCAGTTGCTTACGACAATACCCCGGGTGATTATGTAATCTCCTCACTGCGGAGAGATTTTCGCGGACCAGGGTTGGATGGACTGGCCATCATAGTAGACCCTTTTCAAGATGTAACCAATGGTTTCTTTTTTGGATTAAGTCCTGCGGGAGTACAACGGGAGGGGTTAATTTCAAATGGCTACATGAGGGGAGATGATCTTGATTTATCATGGGATAACAAGTGGTATGGAGAAGCTAAAATTGAAGATGGGAAATGGACAGCAGAGATTGCCATTCCGTTTAAGACATTACGCTTTAAATCCGGATCTAAAACCTGGAATATAAAATTATATAGACAGGACAGTAAAGAAAATGAACGGTCTGTTTGGCCATGGACTCCACGACAGTTCGAACTTGGAAACCTTAACTATACAGGTGAACTGATTTGGGACGAGCCTCCGGTTACACCAAAGACAAACATTTCCATTATACCTTATTTGGCCACTAAAGGCAGTAAGGATTTCATCAATGAAACCCCGACCAAAAGTGATTTCCAAGTAGGAGGTGATGCAAAGATTGCAGTTACTTCTTCTCTTAATCTAGACCTGACCATAAATCCCGATTTTTCGCAAGTGGAGGTGGATCAGCAAGTTACGAACCTGGATCGCTTTGAAATATTTTTTCCGGAGCGCAGACAATTTTTCCTTGAGAATGCAGATTTGTTCTCATCGTACGGGCACCCGTATGGTAAACCTTTCTTTACGCGAAGAATTGGTGTGGCAAGAGATGAAGTAACAGGTACTAATGTTCAAAACAGAATCAATTTTGGTGCTCGATTGAGCGGAAACCTGAATAAAAATTATAGAATAGGGTTACTCCACATGCAAACGGAAGCAATAAGTGAAATTAATGTTCCCAAGCTCGACTATACGGTTGCAACAGCGCAAAGAAGAATTGGTTCAAACTCTAACATCAGAGCCATATTTGTGAACAGGCAGCGCTTTAGTACAGATTCTTCTGATTTTAGGCTAGAGGGATATGACTATAACCGGGTGCTGGGGATTGATTATAACTATAGCTTTCTTAACAATAAGATTACAGGAACGCATTTCTATCACAGACAATTTACACCGACCAAGATTGATGCACCATATTCTTATGGATCATCGATAGCATATAATTCAAAACAACTTAGATTAAGTTGGTGGCAACAGATATTTGGTAAGGGGTATGCCCCAGCAGTAGGGTATTTACCACGCACGGGTTACAAGAGAGTTTCCCCATCTGGTGAGCTTAGATTCTTCCCTGATTCGGATAAAATAATCAATCATGGTCCTACTTTCGATATGGTTTTTATTTGGGATGACGTTTTTGGTTATTCGGACAATGAACAAACATTGGGGTATTCTGTATATTTTCAAAATAATGCGAATTTGAGTGTTACGGGCAAAAGGACATTTACCTATTTGTTTGAAGACTTTGATCCTACGCGGTCGCCTGAGGAGGTAATGGCAGTTCCATTGCCAGATTCTACTGACTACCACTATACTAATCTTGAGTTGAGTTTTAATTCTGACCCCAGAAAACTATTTAACTATGAATTGAAGATGGTCTCAGGCGAATACTTTAATGGCACCCGCAATGGCGTTCAGGCAAAGGTCAACTACCGCATTCAACCCTACGGTGTTTTGTCATTGGATATGAATTATAATAAGATAGAGCTACCAGCACCCTATCAATCAGCTGACATCTATTTGATTAGCCCCCGAGTAGATCTCACCTTATCAAGAACTGTTTTCTTTACAACGTTTTTCCAGTACAATAGCCAGTTTAGTAATATTAATATCAATTCAAGATTCCAATGGAGGTTCAAACCAGTTTCCGACTTGTTTATAGTGTACACCGACAACTATTTCTATGACTTTGATATGCCGCAACAAAACTTTAACCCTAAAACCAGGTCGATCGTTTTAAAACTTACCTATTGGTTTAATATGTAATATGGAATCGCATAAAGGACACGAGGATCATTTTTTTCTTGAAGGACCGGCACGAAGGGAGGTTGAGTTTCTTTATGTTTTTAGGGTTGCAGCACAGTTCATTAAAGGTTTCCGTAAACTTCACTTCGTGGGACCATGCGTGACTGTTTTTGGTTCAGCCCGATTTGACGAAAACCATCTGTATTATAAAAAGGGGATGGAAATGGGAGCCAGCCTTTCACAACTTGGTTTTACTGTGATGACAGGGGGAGGCCCCGGTATAATGGAGGCCGCTCCACGTGGTGCCAAGTCAGTTGGAGGAAAAACGATAGGTTGTAATATTATCTTGCCGGAAGAGCAAGCATCAAACCCCTATCTTGACGTAGTAGTTACTTTTCGCCATTTCTTTGTTCGTAAGGTTTTGTTGCTTAAGTACTCATACGCATTTGTGGTGATGCCCGGGGGGGCGGGAACAATGGATGAACTGTTTGAAACCGTGACGTTGATTCAAACGGGTAAAATTAAAGAGTTCCCGATTGTTGTTTTTGGAACCGATTATTGGAAACCACTCATTGAAATGCTTCAGGTAATGGTGGAGCAAAAGACGATCTCACCAACAGACCTTGATCTCATCTTGTTTACGGATTCGGTAGAAGAGGCCGCTGCCCATATTGAAAGCATTACAAAACAAAAATTTGGATTGGTAAGAAAGCCCGTTAAGCCCTCCTGGCTATTTGGCGAGCGCTAACCACCTACTACCTTGCGAAGCTGATCTACCAGGCTGTCCCAAAGATCTCGCAGCTCATCAAGATCATCGAAAGAGGAGTAATCAGTGACTTTCAAAAATGTTGATTGCGTTAATTCATTCAGTTCGATTCTCAGTTCAAAATAAGAACGGTCATTTTCATCCGTATTATCTTCTGGGAGAAACTCAAATTTGATGAAATGATTGGTTCTTTGAGAGGCAATTACTGCTTTGTGTTGTTCGTTGTCCCACTCAAAAGTATAAATCTTTTCGGGGTTGATGTTTACATCGTCTGCAAACCACTCGGCCAAACCACTGGCTGTGCTGATGTACGGAAACAGCATTTTTGCAGATGCATGTATTTCGTAATCTTCGATAAAAAGGTTTTTGGCCATTTGGAAATTGATTTGATTTTAAGTTAGGCCATTTTTTATTGAACGACAAATAAAAGAATTGGATAGCGGAAATCTCAAAAGTTTGTAAGTTTGCGCTCCTGACATAAGAGCCATGCACTTGATGGCAATGTAGGTACATATTTTAGGATAAATGGCGCGGTAGCTCAGGCGGTTAGAGCGCAGGATTCATAACCCTGAGGTCGGGAGTTCAACTCTCCCCCGCGCTACTAAATGGCAGCCTTTGGCTGCCTTTTTTATGATGCTTGTAGGTTCGTCCTTAATATCAATGATAATCAAACTTCAAAGTTGAGAGTTGTCGGGAGCCCTGACGTGGCACATAGTGCCAGTCAGGATGCTGACTTTGGCGTCAGCATTCAACTCTCCCCCGCGCTACTAAATGGCAGCCTTTGGCTGCCTTTTTTATGATGCTTGTAGGTTCGTCCTTAATATCAATGATAATCAAACTTCAAAGTTGAGAGTTGTCGGGAGCCCTGACGTGGCACATAGTGCCAGTCAGGATGCTGACTTTGGCGTCAGCATTCAACTCTCCCCCGCGCTACTAAATGGCAGCCTTTGGCTGCCTTTTTTGTTGGTGCTTGTACATTCATCTTAATATCGATGATAATCAAACTTCAAAGTTGAGAGTTGTCGGGATCCCTGACGTGGCACGCAGTGCCAGTCAGGATGCTGACTTTGGCGTCAGCATTCAACTCTCCCCCAAGCTACTAAATGAGGCTCTCAAAAGTGACACGTTTTGTTGATCCGCCAGTTGGCAGAGAAACATCCCTAAATTGTAAATTTCAAACTATGGAGCTTCTTCGTTTTCGCTCAGAAATACGACATTCGTTAACTTTTTAGACAGCCTCTTTTTTTATGTTCCCTCATACTAAAATTTTTATTTGACCCAACACACCAGATAATTCCTCCACCAAATTGATGGCCTTGTTTTTGAGGTGTTACATTTGTATTCACTGCGGATGAAAAAGATTGATAAGCTTATTATTTCTTCCTTTATAGGGCCCTTTGTCCTCACTTTTCTGGTGGTGGTGTTTATTCTTCTTACTCAGCATATGCTGAAGTATTTTGACGATATCATTGGGAAGGATTTGGGGTGGGATGTTCTTGGTACCCTCCTGTTTTATTTCGCCATTTTTATGACTCCCGTTGCACTGCCATTGGCAGTACTTCTTTCATCGCTTATTGCTTTTGGAAACCTGGGGGAGCATTTCGAATTGACTGCGGTCAAAAGCCTGGGTATTTCTTTGGTTAGGAGCCTGCTTCCTATTTTTGTGTTTGTTGTGGCACTGACAGGAGCGGCATTTTATGCCAATAATAACCTTGTACCCAAGGCTGCATTGGAGGCATACAGTCTATTGTACGATATCAAGCAAAAAAAACCAGCCCTTGATCTTCGCGAAGGAGCATTTTATAATGCAATTCCGGATATAAGCATTAAGGTCAATAAAAAACTGCCTGATGGACAGTCCTTAAAAAACATTATTATTTATGATCACAGAAATAGAGTTGGAAACAGAGAGGTGACCATCGCTGATTCAGGAAAGATGTATACCATCCTCAATGACCAATTCCTGAAACTGGAACTGTTTAGTGGGTATAACTATAACGAGGGATCAGCCCAGGGTAAAGATGCCATGGGAATGCCGGATGCAGGACAGACCATGAGTAAAATGAAATTTGATAAAACTCAGATTGTATTTGACTTATCGTCATTTGGGCTTAATAGAACGGATAAAAAGTGGTTTCAAGGCAACCGGATCATGAGAAATCTGAATGAGTTGGAGCGGGATATGGATTCTATTGGGCGGAATGTAATGAATCAAGAGCTTAGCAGGTTCATTACCACCAGAAACAATATGTTCAATTACCACCACAAATTTGATACGTTACAATTACCCGGTGTGCTGCAGAGACATAAAGCAATATTGGATTCTGCTGCCAAGAAAGGATCGGAACCAGCTACTTCAAAGTTGATGCCCACAAAGGATGGGAGAGTTAAAGTTCCATTGAAGATGGAGTCACCTGTAATTGCAGATGATTCCATCAGAGCGATTGTGACCGCCAGGTCCGACAGTTTATTTGCATCACCTGTCACGAAAGCGGAAATAAGTACTGCACTGAACCATGTGCGCATGATAAAAAGCCAAATCGTTAACTATTCCAGCCAGATTGAAACCTATGAAAGCGAGTATAGGGTGTTTCAGATACAATGGCATAAGATTCTGGCTAATTCCATGGCATGTATAGTTATGTTTTTAATTGGAGCCCCCCTCGGAGCAATTATCAAGCGGGGTGGGTTGGGGGTGCCTGTATTGGCCTCTATTATTTTCTTCATTTTCTACTATATCATGTCTATGATGGGGGATAAATGGGCGCGTCAGGGGGCTATTTCGGTTCCTATGGGAATTTGGATGGCGGATGCCATTTTATTTGTAATTGGCCTCTTATTCCTCCGTCAGGCCAGGGTAGATGCCCGTCTATTTGAGGCAGACTTTTACCGGGTGGTCTGGGATAAGCTAAAGGTCTGGTTGACAAGCAAAAAACAGATTTCAAAGCCTGTCACCTGAATTTGCTTTTTAAGTGGCTCTGGTATACTTTTGCGGTCTAAAATAGAAGAGAAAAAATTATTTTTTACAGATGTATCTGAATTCAGAAAAAAAGCAAGAGCTGTTCAACGCACACGGGATTAGCAAATCTAAGACCGACACTGGCTCTCCGGAGTCGCAAATTGCCCTTTTTACCTTTCGTATTAAGCACCTGACTGAGCACCTCAAAGGTCAGAAAAAGGATTTTTCAACTCAAACCGGCTTATTAAAACTGGTAGGTAAGCGCAAGAAGCTCCTTAATTACCTTCAAAAGACGAATATCGATAGATATAGGGCGGTTTTAGCAGATCTCAATTTAAGGAAATAAGAAACTATTGAATAGCACAGGGAACCAATAAGGTTCCCTTTTCGCTTTATTTACACCCAGGGCAATGCTATCCTGCATGCCTAACAACTTATTAATAACAATGAATAACATTATAAAAAAAACCTGCAAGCTTCCTGACGGGCGGGAAATTAGCATAGAAACAGGAAAATTGGCTCGCCAGGCAGATGGTGCCGTAGTGGTACGCCAGGGTAATACCATGCTGTTGGCTACAGCTGTTGCCTCTCAAACTGCCCGAGAGGGGGTTGATTTTTTGCCAATGTCTGTAGACTATCAGGAAAAATTTGCCTCAACGGGTAAAATACCAGGTGGATTTTTAAAGCGCGAAGGAAGACTTTCCGACTATGAAATCTTAATTAGTCGCTTGGTTGATCGTGCCATACGCCCCTTATTTCCAGACGATTATCATGCGGAAACTCAAATAAGCATTACACTGATTTCAGGAGATGAGAATTCACTTCCGGACTCACTGGCGGCCTTTGCAGCTTCATGTGCATTGGCTGTTTCAGATATTCCAGTTCAAGAGCCTATTTCTGAGGTAAGGGTGGTAAGAGTTGATGGACAATTCATCATTAATCCATCACTTGAGCAAAAGGAGAAATCTGATCTCGATCTGATTGTTGCAGCATCAAAAGACAATATTTTGATGGTAGAAGGAGAGTTGAAAGAAGTGAGCGAAAAAGATATGCTTGAAGCAATGAAGCATGCCCATGACGCCATCAAGGTTCAGTGTGCAATTCAGGTAGAACTTGCTGAAGCAGCAGGTAAAACAGTGAAAAGAACATTTGACCACGAGGAGAAGGATGAAGCATTAAAAGCGGAAGTTCACAAAAAGTTTTATGACAAGCTATACGAAATAGCACGTCAGCAAAATCCAAATAAGAAAGAGCGCTCCGAAAATTTCAGTAAGCCATTGGAAGAATATTTAGAGTCGCTTCCTGAGGATACTGAGATCAACAAAGATTTGGTCAAGAAATATTATAAAGAGGTTCATAAAAAAGCCTGCCGTGACCTCGTACTGAATGAGAAAGTTCGTCTGGATGGGCGCCAACTTAATGAAGTGAGAAAAATTTGGACGGAGGTCAACTACCTGCCGATGGCCCACGGCTCTAGCGTCTTTACCAGAGGTGAGACGCAATCTTTGAGTACGGTTACACTGGGTACAAAATTAGATGAACAACTTATTGATGGTGCCATGTTTTCTGGCTCCAACAAATTTATATTGCATTACAACTTCCCTGGGTTTTCAACCGGTGAGGTGAAGCCTAACCGCGGACCGGGAAGAAGAGAAGTAGGTCATGGTAATTTGGCGATGAGAGCGTTGAAGCAGGTTATTCCTCCTGATGACAAAAACCCATACACCATACGTTTGGTTTCTGATATTTTAGAGTCAAATGGTTCTTCATCTATGGCCACTGTATGTGCTGGTTCTCTGGCACTTATGGATGCTGGTATTCCAATTTCTGCTCCAGTTTCAGGTATCGCAATGGGAATGATTAGCGACAGCGCAACAGGCAAGTACTCTATTCTTTCTGATATTCTTGGAGATGAAGATCACTTAGGTGATATGGACTTCAAAGTAACAGGTACTGAAAAGGGAATCACTGCATGTCAGATGGATCTTAAGGTAGACGGTTTGACTTATGAAATGCTGGAAGAAGCTTTGAACCAGGCCAAAGAGGGGAGACTGCATATTCTTAATGAGATGAAGAAGACTTTGTCTCAGTCCAACGCAGATTTAAAACCTCATGCACCACGTGCACATAGCATTACAATCGACAAAGAAATGATCGGTGCGGTAATCGGACCTGGTGGAAAAGTGGTACAGGAAATACAAAAGACGACTGGGGCTACAGTGGTCATTGAAGAGAAAGACAATAAAGGTGTAGTCAACATTTTCTCCAGCAATCAGGATATGATGGATGCAGCCATTGGTCGCATTAAGGCCATCGTGAGTGTGCCTGAAGTGGGTGAGGTGTATGATGGAACTGTAAAATCAATCATGCCATTTGGGGCATTCGTTGAAATCATGCCGGGCAAAGATGGGTTGCTTCATATTTCAGAAATTAAGTGGGAGCGCCTTGAGACTATGGATGGTGTAATGGAAGTGGGGGAACATGTAAAAGTGAAACTGGTAGAGATTGATAAAAAAACAGGCAAATACAGGCTATCAAGAAAAGTTTTATTGCAGCGGCCGCCTAAAAAAGAAGAAGCGTAGCAGGCATAATTAAATTCGGGAATATTTTGGCGAACTAATTTTTGGGATTTACGTGTTCTAGACTTAGTATTATTGCTCGATGAGACAGCTTAAGATAAGCAAGCAGATCACCAACCGCGAGAGCCAATCGCTTGATAAGTATTTACAGGAAATTGGCAAGGTGGATTTGCTAACAGTGGATCAGGAAGTAGCGCTTGCCAAACGAATTAAAGCCGGAGACCAAATTGCCCTTGAGAAAATGACCAAGGCCAATTTGCGTTTTGTGGTGTCAGTGGCCAAGCAATATCAAAACCAGGGGCTAACATTAGGTGACCTCATAAACGAGGGTAATTTGGGTCTTATTAAGGCCGCGCAACGCTTTGACGAAACGCGCGGGTTTAAGTTTATTTCCTACGCAGTATGGTGGATTCGCCAATCCATTCTCCAGGCATTGGCAGAGCAATCCCGCATTGTACGCCTGCCCCTCAACCGGGTTGGATCCCTCAATAAGATTTCCAGAACATTTTCAGAACTTGAACAAAAGTACGAGCGTGAGCCTTCTCCGGACGAGCTGGCAGATGTGTTGGAGGTAACGACCGCTGAAGTAGTGGATACAATGAAAATTTCAGGTAGACACGTTTCAATGGATGCTCCCTTTGTTTCCGGAGAAGAAAACAGCCTGCTGGATGTGTTGGAGAATGATAGTGGAGAGAAGCCTGATTCAGGGTTGATGAATGATTCCTTGAGAAGGGAAGTGCAACGAGCACTTTCTACCCTTACCCAACGGGAGTCTGATGTAATTGCATTGTACTTTGGATTGAATGGAGAACATGCCATGACGCTAGAGGAGATAGGCGAGAAATTCAATTTGACAAGGGAGCGTGTCCGACAAATTAAAGAAAAAGCAATACGTAGGTTGAGACACACCTCAAGAAGTAAGGCTTTGAAACCTTATTTGGGTTAACTGTGTTTGATTTTATAACTTGTACGAGTCTCAATGCTGATACGATTGGGACTTTTTTATTTTTTATTTAGTATAAAAGAATATGTCAAAAGAACCATTAAAAGTACTCATTATAGGATCTGGCCCTGCCGGATATACTGCTGCCATCTATGCCGCGCGTGCTGGTCTGAAGCCAGTATTGTTAACAGGGGGTGAGCCTGGTGGTCAGCTCACCACTACTAATGATGTGGAGAATTTTCCTGGCTATCCGGACGGAGTCAATGGACCACAAATGATGGTGGACTTGCAAAAGCAGGCTGAACGATTTGGTACAGAGGTTCATTATAAAATGGTGACTGCCGCTGATTTTTCAACTTACCCGTTCCGGCTTACTGTAGACGAAAAAGAAGAGATAACTGCGGAGTCTGTAATTATTGCAACTGGAGCTACTGCAAAATATTTGGGTATCCCATCAGAAAAAACCTTTGCTAATAAGGGAGTTTCTGCATGCGCAGTGTGTGATGGATATTTTTATAGGGGAAAAGAAGTGGCAGTAGTAGGTGCAGGAGACTCTGCTGCTGAAGAGGCCACCTATTTGGCAAACCTATGCCCTAAGGTACACTTGATTGTGAGAAGGGATGAAATGAGAGCTTCGAAAATCATGCAGCAACGAGTGCTAAAGACACCAAATATTGAAGTACACTGGAACACAGAAACCGAAGAAATATTGGGTGATGATTCGGGAGTGAAAGGAGTAAGAGTGGTTAATAATAAAACCGGTGAGAAGAAAGAGCTCGCAATTGAAGGATTCTTTCTGGCAATTGGGCACAAGCCTAATACAGATATATTCAAAGGCCAGATCGATATGGATGAGACGGGGTACATTCAGGTGAAACCCGGCACTACGAAAACGAATATCGAAGGGGTATATGCAGTAGGTGATGCAGCGGATAAAGTTTACCGTCAGGCAATAACTGCTGCGGGTACCGGATGTATGGGTGCTTTGGATGCAGAGAAATTTTTGGCTGCAAAAGAGGCAGAGCTGGTTCAGTAAAACCTTATGAAATTAGATATACTCGTATTGGCAGCTCATCCGGATGATGCGGAGCTCGGCTGTGGAGGCACTATTTTAAAACAGATTGCCTCAGGGCAAAAGGTTGGCATTGTAGACTTCACCAAAGGCGAATTGAGTACAAGGGGCACTATAGAAACCCGTGAACAAGAGGCCAAGGTATCAGCAAAAATTTTAGGACTTTCTGCTCGGGAAAATTTGAATTTCAGGGATGGGTTTTATGCCAATGATGAGGCACATCAAAAAGAAGTAATCAGGGTCATAAGGAAGTATCAACCTGATATTGTTTTAGCAAACGCAATTTATGATCGTCATCCCGACCACGGAAAAGGAGGGGAGCTTGCTTTTCAATCTTGTTTTCTTTCCGGACTAAACAAAATTGAAACCACAGAGAACGGAAGCACACAGGAGCCATGGAGACCAAAAGTCCTTTACCATTATATCCAAAGTCAATTGATCACTCCGGATTTTGTTGTTGATGTTACAGATCATTGGGGGAAGAAAATGGAGGCTATTCATGCCTTTAAATCTCAATTTCACGATCCAAGCAGCAAAGAGCCAGCTACCTATATTTCCAGTGAGGGTTTCCTGAAAATGTTAGAAGCCCGAGGCACTGAACTTGGTCACGCTATCGGTGTCCGCTATGGAGAAGGCTTTACTGTCAGAAGGACGATCGGAGTGGATCATCTTACCGATATCCGTTAAGGAGCAAGTCTGTTAATCTTCCATTTACCGTCTACCAAAGTATATACAATTCTGTCGTGCAAGCGATTTGGTCTTCCCTGCCAGAATTCAATTTCAAAGGGGGTAACACCATAACCACCCCATTGTTTGGGGCGAGGTAATACTTTTAGGTCTTTGTATTTCTTTTCTATTTGTACAACGCGCTCTTCCAAAATGGATCGCTCTTTTATTAGGGTACTTTGAGGAGATGCCCATGCGCCTACCTGACTCGAGCGGGGGCGGCTTTGGAAGTAAGAGTCAGATGCATCAGCAGAAACTCTGCTTACAACTCCCTCAATTCTAACCTGGCGCTCCAGTTCAGGCCAGAAAAAGTTAAGCGCACATGCGGGGTTGAGTTCAAGTTCTCGCCCCTTTTGGCTTTGATAATTGGTATAAAAAATGAATTGTTCATTTTCAATACCTTTTAGGAGTACAATACGGGATGTAGGCCTTCCTTTTTCAGATAAAGTGGCAAGGTTCATTGCATTGGGCTCAAGAGCCTGTGACGCTATCGCCTGTTCAAACCATTTTTGGAATTGAATAATGGGGTTTTTATCGACTGAGTTTATATCGAGCGTTGCCTTGCTATAATCAGTTCTAATTTCTGATATTACTTTCATTATCACATTCAATTTTTCTTTAAATTAATAAAAGCATAGGTTGCATCTGAGAGGGAACCCTACTTTATTAGTATATAATTACGTGTATAACAAAACTTAGGCTTGTACCGTTTTATTGGATAGGATAATGGAGTTTTTTAAATATAAAAACAAGCTAAAACCAGCGAAGGGAAAGTTACTGGTATCGGAGCCTTACCTTCCAGACCCTAATTTTGAGCGCAGTATTGTGTTATTGTGTGATCATAATGAGGGTGGGTCGTTTGGCTTTGTATTGAACAAACCATCTGTTGTGGCATTAGGAGATGTGATGCCAGACCTGGAAACATTCAATTCAGTTTTGTTTGTAGGGGGGCCAGTGCAGCAGGATACTTTGCACTACCTGCATCGATGTGAAGAATTATCAGGTGCCACTCAAATAACGGATGACGTATATTGGGGGGGAGATTTTGATAACCTGAAATTTCTTATAGGATCGAGACAGATTAAACAAAGTGATATTAAATTTTTTTTGGGATACAGTGGTTGGTCTGAAGGACAGTTGGATACAGAGCTAGAAGCCGATTCCTGGATTGTAAATGATAAATTTAGCAGTGAATTAATATTTGAAACCGATCCAAAAGAGATGTGGAAGAAGTCACTCGAGAGTATGGGTGGGCGCTTCTCCATTTATTCTAATTATCCTGAGGATCCCAGGATGAATTGATTCATTCAATTCAAAAATTTTGACGTTATTGTAGAAGATTGAATGAAATTCATGGAAAACGAAATGGATTTGCACACGGAGCAGAAAAATAATTCTGAAGAGGTAACTCAAGAGCAGCAAAATGATGAAAACTCATCCCGCAAAGGACGTGATTCTTCATTAATTTCAGAAAATGATCTGAATATTGATGACAATCACATCGAAGAACAGGATGATGACAGTAACATTGACTACTCTGATTTTTCAAAAGAGCAACTTGCATCAGTTGTAAAGGAGCTAACTCATGAGACTAATTTTAGTCGGGTGGATGGCATCATCAAGGAGGTAAGGCCTTTGTTTAATAAGATACGCAACAAAGAGAAAGCGGCAGCTCTGGAAAAATTCATAGCAGAAGGAGGAGTTAAGGACGACTTTGACTACAGAGGAGATACCACAGATCATGACTTTGATGCAACTGTAAAACTACTTAGAGACAAAAAGAATAAGTACTTCAAGGAACAAGAGGAGCAAAAGAATGAGAATCTTGCAAAGAAGAATGCTTTGCTTGAAAAGTTAAGGTCTTTGGCAGATGGCGAAGATACCGAGAACAGTTTTGCGGAGTTCAAGCAACTACAAAGGGAATGGAAAAGCATTGGTCACGTTCCTAATTCACATGCTCGTAACCTTTGGGCAAACTATACTGCACTTTTAGATTTATACTATGATCAACGCAGTATCTATTTTGAACTAAAGGAACTGGACAGAAAAAAGAACCTGGAGTACAAATGGGAGTTATGTGAACGTGCGGAGAAGCTGGCTGAGGAGGAATCGATTAAGGTTGCAGTGAAAGAGCTGAATGATCTCCATGAAGAGTTTAAGCATACCGGGCCTGTACCTCGTGAAGAGAAGGATAACGTTTGGAATCGTTTTAAAGCTGCCTCTGATGCTGTCTATGCCAGGCGCGATACACACATGGCTGAGCTTCATGAAACCTTCAAGAAAAATCTTGAAGTGAAGCGACTTCTTATTGAAGAGCTTAAAGTACTTGTGCAATTTGATAGCGATAGGATAAAGGAATGGAATAACAAGACCAAAGAAGTTCTTGCATTACAAAAGAGATGGGAAGCAGTTGGTCCTGTGCCCAGAACGCAGACGAAGGAAACTAACCGTTTGTTCTGGTCTACATTCAAAACTTTCTTTGGAAACAAAAGTGGCTTTTTCAAAAAGTTGGACGGAGACAGGGAGAAGAATTTGGAGTTGAAGCAAGAGCTGGTTGATAAAGCAAATGCAATTAAAGACAGTACCGATTGGGTGAATGCCTCAGAGGAATTGAAGCGACTTCAGGAACAATGGAAGGGGATTGGGCCTGTTCCAGAGAAACAAAGAGATAAGATTTATAAGGAGTTCAAAACTGCCTGCGATGAATTTTTTGAGAAGCGCAGAGAACAGTATGGTAAGCAGGATGAAGAACAAGGCGAGAATCTTAAGCGGAAAAAAGAGCTGTGTGATTTATTAGAGAAGCATACGGCCGAAAAATCAGGTACCCATGAGATACTCCATGAGACCGTTGAAAAATTCAATGCTATAGGTTTTGTTCCCAGAAAAGCCATTAAATCAATTAAGGCCAGGTTTGACAAAGCAGTCGCTGCATTTATTGCCGGATTACCAGAAGTGGGTGAGGAGGAAAAGGATCGATTGGCGATGGAAGTACAGTTGGTAGGACTGAAGAACAGCCCCCAGGGGGAGCGCAAAATTCATCATAAGGAACAATCCATAAGGACACAAATTCATAAAGCTGAGAATGATATCGCCATTCTGAGAAACAACATGGAGTTTTTTGGAAGGTCTAAAAATGCGGAAAAGCTTAAGAGTGAATTTGCTGAAAAACTAGAAGTGGCGGCCAACCATTTGAATGACCTTAAAAAACAGATGAAATTGCTAAAAACTGTCTAAGAAGGGGTTTGGATTAGTCCCCACTTCCTTTATTTTTGCACATCATTTTTGAAACCTTTCAATCTCAAAATTGACTAATCATCAATTAGAGAAGGGAAGGTAAAAATTGTAAGCCTCCTTAGCTCAGCTGGTAGAGCAACTGACTTGTAATCAGTAGGTCGCTGGTTCGATCCCGGCAGGAGGCTCTTCTTAGTTCGTTTTTTAGGATACTGCTTAAAATCAAGGTTTTGAAGTAGCATGGAACTGTAAAACATGCTACTCCAAAACTGTTACTGCACTAAAATCATCTATTTTTTGGTTGTCCCATTTACCATTATTTGGGAGCAAAGGGAGTGTTATAAATCACATATTGCCATCTCAAAGAGCTATATCAGATTTTGGACAAAATCATCAAAGAGCTCCTAAAACCCAAAATTTTATTAGGAAAAATTGATTACAACATTGAAGTCATTCCCCATTTATTGAAACGAATTGAACTAGTGTTCTGTTAAGTTGAAATTGATGGGTAATGTCTTTTGAGTCTTACTATGCCTGGTCGTTTGTGAACTGGTAACTAATCGTACCCTTTTTGCTAGTAGGCACATTTCATCTGCTACGCAGCTTTTGGTAGGTTTGATTAGATGACCGCCCTTTCCATCACCCCCTTATTAGAAAAACTTCTACTTTACCCTCTATATTGCCCTTTCACCTAATTTTAGATACCCTACTTATTTCTGTTCTTTATCCTCTTATCTGGTGAAAATTCGCCCTATTCCGTCAAGTTTAGTTAATTCAAAAAATAATTAATGAATGCTTGGTTAAAGGAATAACGAAAATCGATATATTAGTTTAGGAAGGAAACCTGAGAGGAATTGAGAGGAAAAATTAGTTTTTCAGATTTCCATACTTTCAAGTTTTAGAAGAGGCCTTGGTTACATTGTCTGGTAAAATGAGAATAAACATCAGGAATAGATGATCTAGAATAGATAATGCTATCGCTCAATGGATAGTACTCAATTTATATTAGTGCCTTATACTTTTAAGCATATTCTGAGAATAGGCTTACTGCTTTTTTTACTTCCAAACTACATTTTTTCACAGAAAATAGAGAACCTCAAAACTGAGGCTCTCGGAGATAATATTGTTATTACGTATGATATTCAAGGCGGTGATCCTGGTGATTTTTTCAATATTACTATATATAGTTCCCACAATAATTTCAATTCTCCGATAACTAAAGTCTCCGGAGATGTTGGGGTAAACCTTAAAGAGGGAAAGGGCAAACGTATTCAGTGGGAAGCCAAATCCGAGCTGGGTAATTATAAGGGTTCCCTTACCATAGAGATTGAAGTTAAAGTGGTGGCTCCGCTCTCCCTTAAAACACAACTGGCACATGTAAAGCGAGGTAAAGCGATTCAGCTGGTTTGGCGTGGTGGAGATCAAAACCAAAAAATAAAGATAGAATTATTGAAAGATGGCAATGTTGAAGGTACCATTGGGACAATAGCAAACAGTGGCGCTTATACCTGGAGTGTTCCGGCCAAGCAGAAGACCGGGAAGGATTATATGTTGAGATTAAATGGCGGCAAAGAAACAACCACTAGTTTGGCCTTTGCTGTACATCCTAAAGTACCCGGATGGATAAAGTTTGGAATACCAGTTGCTTTAGGGACTGTGGCAGTATTATTTATTCCAAAATCCAGTGAGGGTTCCGAGACGCCCTCTAAACTAATAGGCCCCCCAGATATCTTGAATTAGAAGAATAAAATGAGGTTAATATGAAAATCCTTATTGTAGACATGGGATTACAATCAGTAAGGAGTCGCGCTCCGATTCTGCTGTTCTATTTAATCTTATTTTCACAGCAAACTTGGGCACAATGGGTTGAAAGAAATAATGGTCTTTATTTTGGAGGAACGATTCAAGATATAGCTGTGTATGGACTTTCCCGATATGTTGCGACCGATGGAGCTGGTGTATACAAATCTGTTAACAATGGAGCTACTTGGGTTGAGGCTAATAGTGGTTTAACACATCTCAATGTTAAATCAGTCGTAATCTCGGGGGGTAGTATTTATGCTGGAACTAGCGGAGGCGGAGTTTTTCTTTCAAATGACAATGGTTCTACCTGGGTTCCTGTGAATAATGGGCTGGCCAACCTATACATTAATTCTCTCTTTATTTATGGTAGCACCATTCTGGCAGGCACAGGAGGTGGCGGAATTTTTCTCTCAACAGATGGTGGTGATAACTGGATTGAAGGAAATTTGGGGTTGACAAATAATTTTGTTACTTCCTTTTCTTCAAACGGTTTCGGGATTTTTGCAGGTACGGGTCAAGGGATTTTTGTGTCTGTGGATTATGGTGTTAGCTGGACTCAGGTAAATAACGGTTTAACAAATCTATACGTTAGCTCGCTTGCAACTTCTGGTGGTTATATTTTTGCTGGGACCAATGGTGGTGGAGTTTTTGAATCTACTGATAATGGAGCCAACTGGAATATTGTAAATGGAGGTTTGACGAATCTGTCGGTTTATAAACTTGCTATTAATAGTTCCGGTAAAATTTTTGCTGGGACATTCGGAGGCGGAGTTTTTTTGTCCACAGATAACGGAGCAATATGGAACCAGGTCAATAATGGCTTGAATCCAAATGTTAGTTCACTAGCTATCATCAATAGTAGCAGTGTTATGGCTGGAACTTTTGGAGCGGGAGTTTTTTTATCAACAGATAATGGGACAAACTGGAGTGAAACAAATTACGGAATTAGGAATATTAATATAAGAGCAGTTGTTAAAAATGGCTCAGATTTTTTTGCGGGGACACAGGCGGGTGGTATTTACCTTTCACAGGATGGGGGTGACACATGGACAGCCAAAAATAATGGATTGACAGATTCTTTTGTATACACTATTGTTATTAACGGCACTAATATCTTTGCAGGAACAGGTTCAAGTGGTGTTTTTATTTCAACGGATTACGGTGACAGTTGGACAGCCAAAAATAATGGTTTGACTAATCTTTCAATTCTTTGTTTGGCCTTAAACGGTGGTACTCTACTTGCAGGAACTTCTGGAGGAGGGATTTTTACATCAACTGACAATGGTGCGAATTGGAATCCGATAAATAATGGGATTACAAATCTAACTATAAGAAAAATAGTAGTGAATGGTGTGGATATTTTTGTTGCAACACATGCTGGAGGAGTATTCCACTCCAATAACAATGGCCTCAGTTGGACCGCGGTGAACAATGGCCTACCTTCCTTATCAATTCGCTCTTTGGTTTTCAAGGGAACTGACTTGTTTGCCGGCACAGTTAACTTTGGAGTCTTTAAATCCAGCAATAAGGGAGGAAGCTGGGCGGCTGTGAATTCTGGGCTAAACACTTCAGCATTTCTTTATGGTCTTGAAGCTAGTGGTAGTAATCTGTTTGCAGGTGGAGCCTATGGCGGAGACGGAAATATTTATCAATCTAAGGATAATGGGGTCAATTGGATTGAAATTGGTGATAATTTGCTCCATCCAGATGTCAATGATTTTGAAACAAATGGGAATATACTATATGCTGCAACAGCAGGAAGAGGTATTTGGGCCAAGGTATTTGATCCTGCGGCACAACCTACCAGTCTCACATTTTCAAATGTGAAAGCAACTTCCCTAACCGGAAATTTTGTGGCTGCCACAGATAATCCAGATGGATATCTTGTGCTTTTCTCAGCCAATGCTTCACCCAATTTTATTCCCGTGGATGGCGTAGAGTATAGCTATCATGAAGAAGTTGGTACGGTATCAGGGAACAAAATTTATAATGTAGGGCAGGGAAATTCAACGAGTTTTAATTTGGTTGACTTATCTCCTGGTGAGACTTTATATTTTAAAATCTACCCATATAATGGAAGTGGATCGTTGATTAAGTATCTGACCTCAGCTCCACTTGAGGCAAATATAACTACACCAACCGATGTGACACCGCCAGAAGTAGTTTCCAATGCTACTCCCACTAAAATTGCTCCTAACATTGACATTCCTTTGTCGGCAAATTTTGTAGATGTTGGTTCTGGAATTACATCAGCTAAAATTTATTATCGACCCATTGCTGGCATCTCGCCTAATAATTTTATTGAGGCAACACTGACACCTCCGAGTTCTGGATCAACATTTACTGGATTAATACCAGCCTCCGCAGTGACGGAGCTTGGTGTTGAATACAAGTTTTTCTTGACGGATGTTGCTGGTAATGATAATTCCAGTAATCAAACACTATACACAACCAGAATATTGTTTGAGCAGAGTACCTCACAAACATTAATCATACCTTATACCGATCCGGGTATTGAACAATCCAATTACAGAATCATTGCATTTCCAATTGATTTGGATAGTAAATCAGTTAATAATGTTTTTAATGATACCTTCGGACCCTATGACCCAACACAGTACACATTATACCGATGGGAGGGAGGACCAAATTATGTTGAACTAAGTGGAAATTCTCAATTTGAACTTGGTAAGGGCTACTGGTACCTGACACCCATTTCTACTCCAGTGCCCATTGGATCTGGCACTACCGCAGATGTTACTACTAACAGCCCCTTTAAAATGACTTTGAAACCTGGGTGGAACCAGATTGGCAACCCTTATAATTTTGATATTTCATGGATGGATATTCTAAACGCAAATCCTGCCAACGTGGCCAATCTGGGTAGTAATAGTAAGGTCAGGGTATTCAGGGGTGTGGTTAGTGATGTAGATGAATTACAAAAATTCGAAGGAGGATTTGTTAAGAATACGAGTACATCAGACATCTTAATTAATATTCCAGTTGCAAAAAATGGATCCATCAATGGAAGAAAGAGACAAACTGATGAGAGGTTAATTAATTCTCTTGATAAACCTGATTGGGAAATTATGTTTAAACTCTCTTCAGATAAAATTGAATACGACTTAGGAGGGTTGGGAATGAACACAGAGGCTTCTTTGGGTTTTGATTCCTATGATGATTTTAATATGCCACGGTTCTTTGAATATCTTGAACTTAAATATCCTAAAGAACGTGTTGGGATGACTTACACTAAGGATGTCGTTCCTCCTTCTGAAAATTATGTGTGGACTTTTAATGTAGAATCAAATATTAAGTCAAAAAATATTTCCATTCAATGGGATAATTCATACTTCAGAACCAGAAAGGAAATTTATTTGCTAGATGTTATGGAACATCGAATTATTAATATGAGTGAGCAGAATTATTATAGTTTCAGTTTCTCACCCTCCAGGGAATTTAAAGTAGTTTATGGGAATCATGATTTTGTCACCAACGAACTTGTGCCTAATAGACTAGTGCTGCATGATCCCTATCCAAATCCTTTTAACGAAAGTATTTCAATAGAGTATGCAATTCCCAGGGACTTCAGTCAGCATGCAGAAATTCAAATTTATAATATCCTTGGTGAAAAGGTATTTTCAACTATTATTAAAGAAATTGAAGGAATAGGCAAGCAAACATGGGATGCTAGTAAATTTTCTACTGGCTTATATATTGTCAAATTGAAATATGGAAATCAAGTTGAAACCAAAAAGCTTTTGAAGCGATAAATCATGAAATATATCTCTATCCTTTCTCTTTTCTTTATAGTTACCTGTTCGTTTGGTCAAACTATAAGAGAAAGAACCAATCCAGTTAATGTTGATTATTCAAATCAAATGAATCAAGAGGCACCTGTTAAAAGTAGCCGCAAGTACAGAGCTCTTATTATGGGTGTTTCAAAATATAAATATGAGGATGCAAGACTTCAATCACTAGATCGGCCTGCAAACGATGCACAGGAAATTTATAATTTACTTACGCAGTATTATACTTTTGAATCAGAGGATGTAATATTATTAAAGGATCCAACACGTTCTGAAATCATTGATGCTTTTGATAAAATATCGAGAGTTACAACAGACAAAGACAATCTTCTCGTTTTTTATGCAGGTCATGGATATTGGGACAAACAAAGAGAATTGGGATATTGGCTTCCCTCAGATGCGAAGCGAGAAAGCAGGAGTGACTGGATTTCAAATAGTGATGTAAAGGACAACCTAGCTATCTCATCAATAAAATCTAAGCACACTCTGTTAATAACTGATGCCTGTTTTGGAGGTAGCATTTTCAAAAGCAGAGCGATGACCACAGATAGGATGTTGCAAATTAATGAGCTTTACAGAGAACCTAGCAGAAAAGCCATGACCAGCGGAAATCTTAGTGAAGTTCCTGACAAGAGTATATTTCTGCAGCTATTGATCAATAAATTGAGGGATAATGAGGACGATTATCTACCGGCACTAACATTATACACCAGAATTTATGAGCCCATCATAAATAACTCAAGTACCCACCCTGTTTACGGAATTATTCAAGGCGCAGGTGATGGAGGAGGAGACTTCATATTTGAACGTAGAAAGAATTGAAAAATATTTTTTTTGCTGATTTTTTGAAATCTTTTGATATTAATTGAGTGGGTGGATTGGTTTACGATATTGTCCTATTCAAGTTCAGTTTGCTGGCCCGACTCTTTCCATTTGGAAATATGTTTTTTCTAATGACCTTGAGTGCCAAAGCTATTGTCTAGAAGCTCAAAGTTTTAGTAAAGAAAAATTTTCAAAGTCTCTTAAAAATTCGGAGGTTGGATTTAAGACTGAAGAATCTACAGTCTAGCTGCTCCTATAACTATCGAAACAGACTCAAAAAACAAAGGCAGCTTCAACAAGCTGCCTTTGTTTTTTGATGGTTTTTCAGCTCAATTGACCACCCCAATAAACTGCATAGGAAATTAATAAAATGAGCATGGGTAGATCGTAAGTCAACTGCTTGGCTGAAACAGATGATGAAGTAGGGTTGGTTTCTTCAATTAGTTCATCATTATTAAAAACCAGCACTTTGGTGAGCCTACCCTGCTCCGTATATACTTTAAATTCTCCGTGTCTTAAATCATTTGAAAACCTTCCATGACTCATTGGTTTTCCATTGCGGAAGAATGAGCAATACTTTCCATTCTTCTTTCCGTAATTATATTCTTCCTCAATCAAGAGTTCTCCTGAGTCGTAATAAAATTTCCACAAGCCATCGCGGACTCCATCTACATACTGCCCCTCACTTATGAGGATAGCATGTCTGTTGAACTCCTTCCATTTTCCATCTTTAGGTTTGGAAGGTTCAGATTTATTTGTTTTTATAAGTTTAAAAAATCGACTCAGTATTTTTAGCATAAGCATTTAATATTTCAACTGTACTCCCTGCAGTGCCACACGCCACCTTTGGCTTTAGGTAATTGACAATGTGGTTCATTCAAACAATTTGAGCAAAGGCCTTTATGTAAGTTGACCTTCGTCTCTTCGTACCCCCTTCTTTTTCGGTCGACATTCCTGGCGTTCACTTTTTCTATTTCAAACAACTCGCACTGCAATATTATTTTACTCGAACGAATTCGATAAACACAACTATACTTGTGGGTACACGTTTCACAGAGACCTGGCAATTCCTCTTTAAGGAGGGTATTGATTTGATCCTCAGAAGGAAGCGCTGTTACAATCATAGATTTTTTACAAATGCATATCCAAATTGTATACCAAGCAATTTATGTATCAATGGAATCAAATTAAGGCGTGTCCAATTTAGATTCAGTGAGTAATAATTAATCACTGGAACATTATTCCTCAGTTTGAGTTTCCTCTTATCCGTTTTATTTTTTCGCGCAAAGTTTTTCTATCAATGCCAAGGGTACGTGCTGTACGCGAGATGTTGTTGCGATGGGTGCCGAGTACTTTCATGATATACTCCTGCTCAATTTCAACCAGTGGTCTGTCTGTTCCTCTATCCTGATAGGCTGAATACCTGAATGCTTCAGGTAAATCCGGAATATCAATGAACTCATCTTCTACAAGAATAGTGAGACGGTGAATAAGGTTCTGTAGCTCTCGCACATTACCAGGCCATTCATAAGCCTTCAATGCCTTCATCGCCTTGTCTGTGAAACGAATTTCTTTCCTTCCCAACTCTTTGGCGTATTTGGAGAGGAAGTAATTTGTTAGCAACTCTACATCATCACCTCTTTCACGAAGGGGAGGCAACTGGATGTTAATAATAAAAAGTCTGTAATATAAATCTTCTCGGAAGAGCCCTTTTTTTACAAGCTCCATAAGGTCCACATTGGTTGCGGCCACTACGCGCACATTTACCTTCTCTGGTTTTTTAGACCCCACCATATAGAATTCCTTATCCTGAAGCACCCGTAATAGCTTTGCTTGCATGGCCAGACTTGTGTTACCAATTTCATCCAGGAAAATAGTGCCGCCATCTGCGGTTTGGAAGAAGCCAGCCCTGGTTTCGGAGGCACCAGTAAAGGATCCTTTTACATGACCAAATAGTTCGCTTTCCAATAGAGAATCAGGGATGCCACCGCAGTTTACAGGTACAAATGGGGTTTGAATTCCGCTACTGTAGTGAAGGGCACGTGCTACCAGTTCTTTTCCAGTTCCACTTTCACCCGTGATCAGAACAGTTGCATTGGTGTTTTTGACTTTTGAGATAGTTTGAAATACATTCAGCATAGGATCAGATGCTCCAATGATTCCAAATGTGTTGGCATCGGTTGTTGTATTTCTATTCTTTCTTCCGACTACTGTTTTAGAAAGTACCCTTTCAACGGAGGCGAAGAGCTCATCCTCAGTAAAAGGCTTAACCAGATATTCTTCAGCACCTACTTTGATGGAGTGTACAGCACCCTCAATAGAAGGGAAGCCGGTAATAACCAAAATACCGACATGCTTATAATTTTCAGATACATGCCTCACTAATTGCATTCCATTCTGTTCCGGCATTTTCAGATCTGTGATTACCAAATCAATATTTACAGAGCTAAGTATGGCTATAGCAGATTGAACTTGATGAGCAATATAAATTCTAAATGAAGCCGCCTCAAGGTTTCGTTTGATCAATTCAATGGTTTCAATTGAATCATCCACCACCAGTACATTTGTATTACTGTTATTCAGTTTGTTCATGTTTATTATGGCTTATTGTTGTGTTTTATCGGTAATTGTATTTCAAACTTGCTTCCCTTTCCTGATTGGCTTTGCACATTCACTTTCCCCTGATGTGAGCTCACAATGCCCTGAACTACAGATAGCCCAAGCCCGGTTCCCTGACCTACTGGTTTGGTTGTGTAGAATGGTTCAAATATTTTCTTTTTAACGGCAGAAGTCATTCCATGTCCTGTATCCTTAACAATGAGGGATACGTATTCGGGTTTTGCCACGGTACTGATTATCAGGTCTCCACCGTTTGGCATTGCATGAATGGCGTTGGTTACGAGGTTTACCAGCACTTGACTTAATTGAACAGCATCGGCCTGTATAGAGGGGAGCGGTTCTTGTAGTTTTTGAATAATTGAAATTTTGTTTCCCTGGTAACGGGCATCAATAAAGTACAAAATGTTGGAAATTACCTCGTTTACGTTTACACTAGTAATTTGCTGAGGCATTTGCCTAGAAAAGAACATCAGTTTCTTAATGATCTCTCGTGTATAAAGGGAGGCCTTTATTATTCTTTCCAGATCCTCATCTTGTTGTGGCTTTAGCATACCCCCCTTTTTTATCAATTGCGAAAACCCAAGAATCCTTCCCAATGGTTCATTCAGCTCATGGGCGATTCCCGCAGTTAATTCTCCGATTAAAGCCAAACGTTCTACGTGTTGTAATTGCAGTTGGAGTGACTTTCGTTCCTCTTCTATTGTAGTTCGTTTGATTACCAAACTTAGTTCTCTGGCAACAGCACTAAGTAAACTTTTTTCTTCCTTCAAAAAGGGCTGTTTTATTTTAATGGTTCTATGGGTTCTATAACCGACTTCCACTAATCCTCTTTGTTTACCGTCAACATTTATAACCACCGAAATTTTGTGTTTAGATGATTCAAATTTTGGCGTACTGAATTGGAATTTTCCGATAGTAATTTTTGCTTCAGCTAATTCTGGATGCTGTAGCGCAGTTGGTAATATTTTTATTGTCTTGGTGGCAACACTTCGTAAATCGTTATCCGATTGGAGTGCAATGCGAGACAGGTCATAAAGGCACTTTAATTCCTTTATACGCTCTTTTAGTTTAAATTCTGTACTGCTGGTGGCCATAAGATTTTACAAGTTAGATGGAGTTGTTTAGATAGATCAGGATTCCCCAGTAAAAAGCGATTTTGATGGGTAATAATTCCCCAGTGATGCACTATTACGCATTTATTTTCATGCAGATTGCCAAAAATTGCCACAATTGGGCATGGAAATGGTCTTTAATTTCTGGCATAGATTTTAGTCTGAAGAATAACATTACAATAGAATTATGATAGAACAGAAACGAATTGTTACGATAGAGGACTATAATCGATTGATGGATATTCTCGGGCCGGCAGAAACAAAACGGGAGGTTCCGCCTCACGTTGAACAGATTTTGAAATTGTTGCGGGGAGCAGAGTTGGTAGACCAGCAGGAGATTGGTAGAAATGTAGTAACAATGAATAGCAAAACATTGTTAAAAAGTCTTACAAATGGCAGACAAGCAGAACTTACTTTGACTTATCCAACCGAAGCCAATCCAATAAATTCCAGAATTTCTGTGCTTTCAAACATTGGTGTTGCCCTTTTGGGGATTAAAGTAGGAGAGACCGTAACATGGCAAACACCAGTAGGACGGGGAGAGTTTTGCGTGGAAGAAGTATTGTATCAGCCCGAAGCGGCTAAAGAATTCCAGCTTTAGACTAGGTTACAAGGGGTTTAAGTATAAAGCAGGTTAGGTTGCCCCGGATAGCGAAAGCTTCCGGGGCTTTTTTATAGGATATAAGTGAGATTATTTTTTATACACTACTTTGCCCCCTACGATAGTGTACAGCACTTCTGTTTTCTTAATATCCTCAACCGGAACTGTCAGGAGATCCTGGGAAAGTATTACCATGTCACCCAACTTCCCTATCTCAAGTGTACCTTTTGTTTTCTCACTATGTGAGGCGTAAGAAGACCCATAAGTATAATACTTAATAGCATCTTCCATAGGTAACCTTTGCTCCTCATAACGGGTTACGATATCGTAAATGATGTCTATTGGATTGAGTGAGCTTACGGGCCAATCGGTACTCCAAGCCAACATCGCGTTGTTTTCCAATAACGTTTTCCACATGTCCACCCGGTGCCCGCGTTCTTTGCCGAGCCTTCTTTCCCTGTACTCCTGATTGCCTGTGATGTGTGGTTGCATTGAGGCTACTACTCCCAGTTCTCCAAACCTTTTGGTGTCTGGGAGAATATTAACCGTATTGTGCTCTATGCGATGCCTAAGGTTTTTATTCCCTGAATTTTTTTGAGCTTCTTCTATGGCATCCAACGCCCAGGTCACCGCCTTATCCCCAATACCATGAATGGCAACTTGAAAATTGTTGTCGTGGGCTTTTTGAACCAGTGCATTTAAATCCCCTTTCTCATAACGTCCAATGCCGCTGTTTCCGGGATTGTCCGCAAAGGGTTCGTACATAAAAGCAGAGAGTGCGCCCAACGATCCATCCATAAAAATTTTTATAGGGCCTGTCTGAATCATATCATCACCATCAGATGTTTTTGCGCCAGCAGCGATTAATGAGTCCAGTTGTATAGGTGCGTGTCCGAGGTAGGTTCTTATGGTAAGTTTATCTTTTGCTTTCATTTTTTGCAACGCAGATAACCCATCTTGACCCGTGGTTAGCGGCATTATGGTAATACTCGTTAGCCCCAAAGCATTCGCATGTTGTTGTGCCATTTCGAAAATGGCTTCCATATCGATAGGATGGGGTATGGCATCTGTAGCAATGTCTTGTGCAGTTTCTTTTAATATTCCGGTAGGCTCACCGGTCTTCTCATCAAAAACAATTTCACCTCCCTCGCGCTGTGGTGTGCCCTTTATTATACCCGACTGTCTTAATGCCAGGCTATTGAGCCAATAGGCATGGCCTCCCCCTCGGCTAAGGACTACAGGGTTTTCCGGAGACACCTCATCCAAAATTTCTTTTGTGGGCCAACCTACACCTCCAAATAATTCGGCACTGGGAAAAGGTCCAACACCCCAAATGGGAGTGGCTGGGGGTATCTGCTTTTCTTTGATCCAGTTGCTCAGTTTGCTCTGAAGTTCTTCAATTGTTTCTGAGCCATTAAGATTTATTTCCGTTAGTCTTTGGCCTCCCCAGAAAGCATGGGTATGCGAATCCACAAAACCAGGTAAAACAAGCTTTCCTTCAGCGTCAATTATTTCTGTTTGATCACCTTTTAACTTTTCTATTTCAGCGCTGGTGCCCAGTGCCACAATCTTGCCATCCCGAACTGCGATGGCCTCAGCCATTGGGTTGGCTTCATCCACTGTATAAATTTTTGCGTTAGTTACGATTAAATCTGCCTGAGGTGTTGTTGTGCATGAGCTTAAAACAGTGAATAGAATGAAGGCTATGAAATTTGTAATAAGATATTTTGACATAGAAGAATGGGTAAATGTTTTCCGATTAGTGGCAAGACGATATGAAGTGAAAAGATACCCATGATCAGGTCAAGCCATAATCTAATTTACATCAATGGTATTCATCTAGTCACAATAGCCATCTGCAATGGAAATTGCTTGCGAAATGATATCCAACCCTTCATCCACCTGATCTTTGTTGATGATAAGAGGAGGGGCAATGAAGATATAATTCCAACGGACAAAAGTGAACATACCCAGCTCCCTTATTTTGGCCGCCATTTTATTGGTGACCTCCATTTTATCGGGCTTTGCGTTCCATGGCGTAACGGGTTCTTTTGTCTTACGATTTTTCACTAGTTCAATACATCCCAGCAAACCTGTATTTCTAAAATCACCAATGCTTGGATGCTTGTCTTTCATTTTTTCGACCTGGCTTTCGATATACTTTCCCATTTTTAGTGTGTTTTCAAATAAGTTATCGGTTTCATAAATGTTAATAACCGCCAAAGCTGCTGCACACGAAAGAGGGTGTGCAGAATAGGTGAGACCGAGGGGCAATGCTTTTTCATCAAAGTAATGCGCAATTTTATCGCTTACAATTACTCCTCCTAAGGGAAGGTATCCTGAAGTTAAACCTTTGGCCATGCAGATAATGTCTGGAACTACTCCGTGGTTATCTACACCAAACCATTTTCCAGTACGACCGAAACCACTCATTACTTCATCTGAGATGGTAAGGATGCCATACTTGTCTGCAATGGCTTTTACTCTTTTCCAATATCCTGGAGGATATTTGATACAACCGGATGATCCGGATTCTCCCTCTATGAGTATGGCAGCTACACTTTCAGGGTTTTCGTATTTAATCACCTGTTCCATATGGGCTGCTGCACGTTCACCACATTCTTCAGGAGTGGAGCTGTACCAGGGACAACGATAGAAGTATGGATTTTCTACATGAATGAAATTAGGAGCCTGGTGAGCATCAACAGGATGTTTACGCGGGTCACCTCCTGCAGAAAAAGCACCATGTGTAGATCCGTGGTATGACCTGTAAAGTGAAATGATTTTTGATCGTCCCGTATAAACTCGAGCAATCTTGATCCCGTTTTCAATGGCCTCTGCACCACCCAATGTGAAGAACGTTTTGTTGAGTCCTTCTGGGGAAATTTCAGCTATCTTTTTCCCCAACTTGCCCCTTATTTCAGTGGCAGCAGCAGGAACAATATAACTCACCTCATTCATCTGTTCGATGATGGCATTATTGACCCGTTTATCACCATGGCCAATGTTGACGTTCATTAACTGAGATGAAAAATCTATTATCCTGTTTCCGTTGGCTTCATGCAGATAAATACCCTCTGTTTTAACAATGTTAAGAGGGTTAAGTCCAGCTTGCTTACACCAGGTAAATAAGGTATGCTTTAGGTTGTCCTGAAATGCAGTTGATGATGTTGAGGTAGAAGTTGCCATAATTTAAATTACAAATAATTAATCCGTATCTGTGTAATGTGTATAATTTTATCCAGCGCACCCTGGTGAATTTGTGTCATTGTGTCCCTCACTTCACATTTATTTCTGGTCAAGAAGTCACGAAGCCTCCAAAATCTCAATTGAAATTTTAGTTCAACTTTGCGCTCCTTTGTTCAATAAAAAAACTATCCCTCAAAGCTCCACAAAGAATCACTAATGAGACCAAGGAAATATTTGAGTTATACATATGCTAGTTAGCTCATCCAGTTAGTCCGTGCTTCAGGGTTCCACTTGATGGTCGTTTTTTTCATTTGCGTCCAGAACTCAATAGAACTTTTGCCGGTAATGTCGCCAGCTCCAAATCGGGATTCATTCCACCCACCAAATGAGAAAGGTTCACGCGGCACGGGTACTCCGATATTTACGCCAATCATCCCGGCACTTGCTTTTTCCGTTACATATTTGGCAATACCTCCACTTTGTGTAAAAACAGCGGCAGCATTTCCATAGGCTGACTGGTTTTCGATTTCAATGGCTTCGTCTAAAGTTTTGGTTCTCATAATGGCCAGGACAGGGCCGAATACTTCTTCCTTCGCTATGGCCATATCCGGAGTAACGAAATCGATGACAGTAGGGCCTACATAAAAACCCCCTTCTGATCCAGGCACAGTAACGTTGCGGCCGTCTACTAAAATTTTGGCACCTGCTTGTTCTGCTTCGGTAATGTATTTTTCAATTCTTTCTTTGGCAGCTTTTGAAATCACTGACCCCAGATTTTTTCCTGGTATAATCTTTTTAGCTTCTTCACATACTTTGGCAATGATGTGATCGATTTCACCAACGCCTACCATAGCAGAAGCGGCCATACATCGCTGTCCGGCACAACCACTCATTGAAGCGGTGATATTGGACGCGGTCATTTCTAGTTGGGCATCAGGCAATACGATCAGATGATTCTTCGCTCCACCCAATGCCAGGCATCGCTTTAAATTTCCGGTAGCCCGTTTGTACACAATTTTGGCCACCTTTGTGGATCCCACAAAGGAAACAGCTTTAATATCAGGGTGATCACAAATGCCTTCAACAATTTCTTTCGCCCCATGCACTACATTAAAAACGCCATCGGGTAGTCCGGCTTCTGTAAGTATTTCTGCAACACGATTGGCGGTAAGGGGTACGCTCTCCGAAGGTTTTAGAATCATGCAGTTACCCAACGCAAGCACATTGGGTATTGTCCAGTTGGGTACCATACAAGGAAAGTTAAAGGGGGTAATGCTAGCAACTACTCCGAGTGGAATCCTTTCTGTTTTACAATCCACTCCTTTGCTTACTTCCAGAATTTCTCCGGGTATCAATTGAGGTAATGAAACAGCAAACTCTGTCAGTTCCATGGCTTTGTCGACTTCTGCTTCGGCCTCACTTTTTATTTTTCCGTTTTCGAGTGTGATTAATTCAGTCAACTCAGCACGGTACTTTTGTAACAAGTTTCTATAGTTAAAAAGGATTTGAACCCTTTCTTTAATAGGCGTAGCAGACCACTTAGGAAATGCTTTGACCGCAGCCGATACGGCCTGATCCAGGGTATCCACACCTGAGATAGGAACTGTTGAAAGTAATGTTCCATCAAGCGGACTTACAACATCTATTTTTTTGTTTGACGAGTCCACAAAGTGCCCGCTGATATAGTTTCTTACTTCCGGAAATTTTAATTCGACTGACATGTTTGTGTTTTAAAGAATAGCGATTAATGACAAGTTAGTAATTACGATTCGTATACCCATTGGCCTCCGGCCATGGTTCTTTCAATTTTTAATTCCATGATCTTACCTGGGTCAACCTTGGTGGGGTCTTTGCTGAGCACCACCAAATCGGCATACTTGCCCGTAGTGATAGATCCTTTTTTATTTTCTTCGTAAGAAGCATAGGCTCCATGCAATGTTCCGATGGTGATGGCTTCTTCTACCGAAACTTTCTGATTGACACCCCATGACTTTCCTGTGTAATCAGTGCGGGTGACGGAAGATTGGATAGCCATCAAGGGCTCGTAAGGACCCGGAGGATAATCTGATGTTTGGGTGGCCATTATTCCTGCATCCAGGAAGCTGCGCAAAGCAAACATATTTTTTAAGCGCTCTTCACCGTAATACTTCATTTTTTCACCATGCCAATAGACATACGTAGAGAAAGGGCAGGGGATAGCCCCGAGTGCTTTGATTCTTCTTACCAGATCGTCATTGATCAGCGTACAATGTTCCAATCTGAACCTTGGGTCTTTCCTTGGAAATTCTTTTTGTAATCTTTCATAAACAGAAAGTGTGATATCTATCCCTACATCGCCATTGGAATGCACACCTATTTGCCACCCGTTAGTATGGGCTTTTTTACAGACTTCATACAATTCTTCAGGAGTGCTGGTGAGTAGCCCATAATCATTGTTACTACCAACATACGGTTTTGATAAACGAGCAGTTCTTTCGGAAATGGATCCATCTATCGCGGTTTTCATTGGGCCCACCTTTACCCACTCGTTGCCCAAACCCGTTTTTACTCCAGCCTCAATCATCCTATCTAACCAACCATCCCGAATAAGCGCATAGACCCTTGTCTTTAGATCACCTCTGTCGTAGGAATCCTGGTAAGCTTTCATGTCGTGTGTGGAAGCTCCTGCGTCATGTGCGGATGTGATTCCGGATTGGGCAAGCATCGATGACATCAGACTTACCCCTTCTACAAAATTTTCTTTTGTTGGTCGGGGGCGATCTGGGAATACGTCAGCGGCATTCTCCAGCAGTCTCCCGTTGAGCTTTCCATTAACCCTTTCAAATTTTCCTCCAGGAGGATCTACAACATCTTCTGTTACTCCGGCTTTTGCAAGCGCCATAGAATTCACAAAATTGGTGTGGCCACCGCGATGATTAATAATAACTGGATGATTGGGCGCAGCTTCATCCAAATCCTTTTTGGTCAGGTACCTGCCTTCTTTGGTTTTGGTATCATCATATTTAAAACCATATACCCACTCACCGGGTGGTGTTTTTGCTGCTCTTTCTTTTACAGCCATTTTGATTTTTTCAATGGAATCCAAACCGCAATCGATATCGGTTAGGTGTCTTCTTCCTGAAGAAGCAAAATGACAATGCGCATCAATGAAACCAGGAACGACAGTTCGCCCTTCCAGATCAATGGATCGTGTCAAGGGACCACCTAATGCTTTTATTTCATCATTGGTACCTACGGCTATTAAACGGTCGTTGGCAATCGCTACTGCCTGTGCCCGAGGCATGTTTTTATCAATGGTGATAAAATTACCATTGTAAAGAATCAATTGAGGTTTTTCCCAAAGAAATGGGATGGCAGCAATTCCTCCAGCCTTGAAAAGAAAGCTGCGTCTTGAGATATCTTCCATAGGGTAATGTTAAAGCGAGAAGATACTGAATAATATTTGAGGTTTCAATGGAAAAGTTTTGACTGCATTGGCTACATTTTGCTCCACTTTCCTTTTATGGCACACTCATAATTGAAATATTTGTTGCTGTCATGGCCAAAGAAAAAATATACAAATTTGAGACACAGTTGAAAACAGTGCATGGCAGCTTTACCCACACTATTCTTGTAGTACCTGAGGAGATTATCGAATCCCTTCCCGTAAAGGGTCGCGTGAGAACTAAAGGGACTATGAACAAAACCCCCTTTGCCTTAGCGATTCAACATAAAAAGGATGGTTCTCGCTTTTTTATGGTCAGTGCTCAATTGCGCAGAGTGGCAAAGATAGGATCTGGAGACCTGGTGAAAGTATCATTTTGGTTGGTGGATCCTGGAGTTGTCGATATTCCGGAAGAGCTTCAAGCCGTATTGGATCAGGATGCTGAAGCCTTAAAATTATGGGATACGTTTACCCCGGGTGTGCAGCGGGGGTTGGCACATTATGTCAATTCAGTGAAAAATGTAGACAGCAGGGTAAAACGGGCATTGGAAATTGTAGAAAAAGCTAAATACCGGCAACTTCATTTCCAAAAGAAGAAGTAACGGGCATACTTTTCCACTCGTGTATTTTCTATTTGATTGAGCGCAAGAAAATCTAAATTTGATGACCCTAAAACTGAACACATGAAAAATACATTACTTATTTTATTATGCCTTTCCTTAACCTTTTCTTCTGAAGCGCAGAAAAGAAAAAGTCAACCGGCAGTACCTCAGGCACCTGGTAAAACAGCTACCCTGGATGGTCATTTTAAATCCCTTGTATGGCGCAGTATTGGCCCCTACAGAGGAGGGAGATCCGTTGCTTCCTCTGGTGTAGGTGGAGACCCACTTACTTATTATATGGGAACCACTGGTGGGGGTGTATGGAAAACTGAAGATGCAGGCGTATCCTGGAAGAATGTTTCTGATGGGTATTTTAAGACGGGTTCTGTTGGAGCAGTTGCTGTATCTGACAGTGATCCTAATGTAGTTTTTGTGGGAATGGGTGAACATGCACCCCGGGGTGTAACCACCTCTTATGGAGATGGTGTTTATAAGTCCACCGATGCTGGAAAGACCTGGAAACACATGGGTTTAGAACTTACCCGTCATATCTCCAATATCCGGATTCATCCGAATAATCCTGACATCGTATATGTAGGGGCGCAGGGTGCGTTGCATGGAGCAGCTCCTGAGCGGGGCGTTTACAAGTCGACTGATGGTGGCACTACCTGGAAAAAGATTTTGTACGTGGATGAAAATTCTGGTTGTTCTGATCTAAGTATGGATATGACGAATCCACGTATTTTATATGCTGCCATGTGGGATCACAGGAGATTACCCTGGCAGGTAATAAGCGGGGGGAAAGGAAGCGGACTATACAAGTCCACTGACGAAGGAGAGACATGGAATAAGATACAGGATGGATTGCCCGATGAACTTGGTAAAATGAGTGTATCAGTGAGCGGAGCTAACCCGAACAAGGTGTATGCACTTGTAGAAAGTGAAACCCACGATTGGAAAGGTGGACTGTTTGTTTCAATGAATGGGGGTAAGAATTGGACTCGCGTAAGCAAAGACCATAGACTGACGCAACGTGCCTGGTATTACATTGAAGTATTTGCAGATCCTCAAAACGAAAATATTGTTTATGTACTCAACTCTCCCGGGCTAAAGTCCATTGATGGAGGTAAAACATGGACGCGACTATCAGGGACACATGGGGACTATCACGATCTCTGGATCAATCCCCATGACAATCAAAATATGGTAATCTCCAATGATGGAGGTGCTGCCATTACCGTAAATCAGGGAGCAACATGGTCTACGCAAGCCAATATGCCTACCGCGCAGTTCTATCGTGTTAATACGGATAACCTTTTCCCATATAATGTATACGCTGGTCAACAGGATAACTCATCGGTGAAAATTCAAAGCCGCAATGTTGGAGGATATGCTATTGATGAACATAATTGGTGGTCTTCGGCTGGTGGTGAGAGTGCGTTTCTTGCGTTTGATCCCGAAAATCCTCGTTATGTAATGGGAGGAAGCTATCAGGGAACGATAGAAATGCTGGACACGCATACGGGAGAAGGCAAGGGAGTAATGATCGCGCCCATTCAATACCAGGCGCTGCAACCAAAGAACATGAAATACAGGTTCAACTGGAATGCACCCATTGTTTGGTCAAAACACGAAAATGCCTTTTATCATGGTGGGAACCACTTGTTGAAAACCAAAGATATGGGGAGATCATGGGAAGAAATTTCTCCTGACCTTACCCGCAATGACCAAAGTAAACAAGGGATAAGCGGAGTACCCTATACCAATGAAGGAGCAGGAGGTGAAAACTATGGCACGCTTGCTTATATAAAAATTCATCCCAATGAAAAGGGAATAATCTGGACGGGAAGTGATGATGGTTTTGTTCACATCACACGTGATGAAGGAAAAACATGGACCAACGTTACACCCGCAGGGCTGGAGGAGTGCCTTATCAACAGTATAGAGGTTTCTCCTCATGATAACGCTACTGCCTATATAGCCACGACAAGGTACAAGTTCAATGATTTTACCCCAGCCATTTATAAAACAACAGATTATGGAAAATCATGGACAAAAATATCCAATGGAATTCCTTATGGCGCATTTACAAGAGTAGTACGCGAAGATGATGTAAGGAAAGACTTATTATATGCAGGTACTGAAACTGGTTTTTATATTTCATACGATGGAGGTAAAAACTGGAGTGCCCTGCAGTTGAATTTGCCAGTTGTGGCCATCACCGATATGATGATACGTCAGGGAGATTTGGTAGTGGCTACACAAGGTCGTTCATTTTGGATTTTGGATGATCTAGGATTGCTGCGTCAATACAATCCAACTCTTACTGGGTTACAACTTTATCAACCGGATGATGCAGTGAGGGTTTCTGGAAGAAGTGCATTTGATGGCACGCTGGATGAGGAAGATTTGGAACAAAGTGCTGCTGTGGGAACCAATGCGCCTACGGGTGTAGTCATCTATTACAGTCTGCCTGATGATGTGAAAAAAGACGATTTGGTTACGCTAACGATCACAGACGCTAACGGGGAGGTGGTGCGCAGTTATTCTTCTAAAGAAGACAAAGACTTTATTACCTACCCCGGTGGACCCAATGCCTCCCCGGTACTGCAATTAAAAAATGGCATGAATAGGTTTGTGTGGGATATGCGTTATCCGACTGTACTTGGAGCGCCACGTGTGTTTATCGAAGGAAGTTATAATGGACATAAGGCTTCGCCTGGTAAATATCAGGCTACCATAAAAATGGGAAGCCAGGAGCGTACAGTTTCATTTAATATCCTGCCACACCCTGGTATAAAGGCAACTGACGCGGAATACCAGGATCAACATGTCACCATGTTGGCCATAGAGAAAGGACTTAACGAAATTCATGGGGCGGTAAACCGCATCGCCTCTGCACGTGAACAAATCACCAGTCTTATTAAAATTCTTGAGGATAAAGGGGAATCAAAGGAAATAGTAGATGCAGGAAAGGCCCTTGTAAAGAAAATGGAAGATTGGGACAGTATGTTGGTACAACGCAAGGCCGAAAGCAACGATGACATTATCAATTTTGTGAATATGCTCAGTGCGGATTACATTTTTCTTAAAGGCGAATTGGATACCAACATTCCTTATGTAACACAGGGTGTAAAGAATCAATTGGCTGCACTAGACGCTCGTTGGCAGCCCTTAAAAGCCCAATATGATTCATTTGTGCAGAAAGAAATTGTTGCATTTAACAATCAGTGTAATGCGGCCAACATCGGTAAGGTGACTTTGCCTGAATAAAATTGATGAATAGATTGAATTTAAAAGCCATTCGGTTTTACCGGATGGCTTTTTACTTTTCGCCTATTTTTTGGAATTAAACTTGTGTAATCTAGTAAGAACCTGTTTTCTTAATGAGCCTGGATTTTCTTATGCGACTAGGTTTTCGATTAGATCTATTTTGATTAGCGCCATAGTCGGATTGCCCAGTGGGTTAAGAGATGAACTCTCTTCTTTTTTTGACTTTTGTGTTTACCTTTTTACTGTGGTTGTGGGTTTTGCGGTTTACAATTCAAGTGGTACAATAAATAATTCCATTCCCCTTAAGGTAGTGGCGTCTTCAATGGGTTCCTTTGTAGGTGTAAAACTATAAATGCGATAAGTTTTGATTTTAAGAAAAAATTATGTACATTAAGTAAATCACAAAAATCTTTTATTACAACTAATCAAAATATTTATGACAAATAAAAAAGAAGATAAGAGCGCTACAAAAAAGAGCGCTACAAAAAAGAAGAAAAAAGCTGGAGTCAGTGCTTTAAAAGTTGCGGGTGGAGTTTTGGCTGGAGCAGCTGCAGGTGCTATTGCCGGTGTTTTGTTTGCGCCTGATAGCGGAAAAAAGACCAGAGGGAAGATTGCAAATAAAACTAAAAAGACTGCATCTGAAGTAAAGAAGAAGGTGTCAGCAAAGGCAAAGAAAGTAGTTGCTAAACTGAAGACGGCAGCTAAACCCAAAGAGACCAAAGGGAAGAAATCATAACCAGCCCTGGCCAAGGGGTTGAAGTCATTTTTTGTTTTATTGAACTGAAAGCCCAGATGATCCTTATCTATGAACACCCGTATTGGTGTTCATTTTCCTTTATGGACAATACTGATTTGTCCATCATTACCGGCCATAATTATTAGTGAACCATTCCTTGCTTTGCGCAGAACATGAAAACCTTTTATTTCCGAAAAGGCTCCCCATGTAATTCCTCCATCATAAGAAATATCAGTACCAGTTGGGCCCGTAGTGAATAAAATTTTATTAGTGATAAACTCAACACATTCTCTATAACCTCTACTGGATTCAGCAGGTGTGTTCCATGTTGCTCCGTTGTCATTAGAGTAAAGATTGTGCTCTGTGGCCAACTCTGGCCTGGTATAGTCACCACCTACAAGAATGATATTATCTTTATTCACCGCAAAAGAATAAATTCCTGTGGCTGCTCCTCCCTGAACGATGGGGGGCAATATGGCATTCCATGTTTCTGCTTTGTCTGTTGTGGTCCACAGTCTGGAAACTGTCCCACCAGTAGAAATGATTGCCTTGTCTTTATCTATACATCTAATACCTGTCCCACTTGCTGCAAAAGAGGCTTCACCTTCCTGTAATTCCGGAGCATCAACTACCTCATTCCATGTATGGCCACCATCCGTAGTTTTAAGTAAGAGCATTTTACCATCAATAGGATCTCCATAAATCAAACCTTCGTTTTTATTCCAAAAATCTATACCATCAAAAAAGGCAGCTTCATTATCATTGGAATAAACTGTCTTCCATGTTTTCCCTGCATCCAGTGTAAGTAATATGTTGGCAGGTGCACCTGCATTGGCTATAATGGCTTTGTTATGATCAAAAGCATACAGAGAGCGGAAGCCTGAACTTTCATGACCTTTTACCTGGTTAAAGTTCCAATGAATTCCACCATCAGTAGAGATGCCCACCCATCCAGCACTACCACTGATCCAGGCTACTTGATCATTAACAACCGATAAACCACGTAATGAAGAATTGACATTGGTTTCAATACTTTTTAGTTGAAATTGTTGGGCCCAGGTGAGTTGAGCCTGCAGAACAAGAGCTAGAAAAAAATAAATTCTCATAGGATTTGGGACTACCTTATTTTACGGGATTCAATTTATCGACTGAGCTTTCTTTATCCAACTATCCTTTCCTGGATATTGAAATGGAGTAAAAGATAATTATTCTTTACCTCTATTAGTGAGTTTTTAATGCCAAACATCCGCAAAATTTGTTTTTTACATCCAATGAATATTATTAAAACGCTCGCTGTCATTCTTATTCTATTATTAGGAAAGAATGAAATAACAACAGCTCAGGATAAGTCAATCGAGCAATTTATTTCTGCTGATGACCTCGAATCTTTTCAAGAATATCCACTTCCTGACAGCCAACGGCAGGGGGTGTTCTATAAAAGTATTCAGGGAGGTGCACTTCAAATCGCTGAATACCTGATTACAAAAGGCGCCAATGTAGGTGGGTATACTGGTTCTGGCTCTACTCCGCTCATCATTGCTGTTTCAAACAATGATGAGAAAATGGTGAAGCTACTTCTAAAATCAAAAGCTGATCCTAATCAAAAGGAAAAAGAAGGGCTTCAGGGGACTCCGTTGATGTATTCCAGTGTAAATCCAAACACCAATATTGCAAGTTCACTCATTGAAGTGGGTGCTGACGTCAATATTCTAGATGTAAATAAGGATCCTGCTATCAATTGGGCTGCCTATTACGGTAACATTGCTTTGATGAGTCTTTTGATAGAACACGGTGCTGATTTATCCATGCGAAGTAAACACGGTACATCTTTGGATGTGGGACTTCGTCTTTGGCATGCCGATTCTGTGATGGAGGTTTTTCGATCAACAAAGTTTAACGAAGCGATTGATCCGAAAATCAAATCCCTATTATATGCTATAAAAGCGAATGACAATAAAAAAGTAGAAACGCTGCTCAAGAAAGGAGCTAATGCTAACGCGAAGGATGGCTTAGGTACGCCATTACTACAAATTGCCGCTGAGTCAGGAAACCATGATATGGCAAAGCTTCTTCTTTCCAATGGCGCTGACCCTAATCAAATGAATAGGGTAGGACAAGTGCCGCTGGCTTTTGCAGCGAGATTCAATCATAAAAAGATTATTGAACAACTATTAATAGCTGGTGCCGATCCCAATAAGAGGGGAGACTACTACAGACTTACTCCTTTAATGGGTGCAGCGGTAGGAGGAGATGAAAAAATAGGGCGACTATTACTGGATGCGGGAGCAAAGTTGAATGCAACAGATTCTGTCAATCAATGTACTGCACTTCATTGGGCCATGTTTTATGGCAACATTTCTTTTGCAAAAATGTTATTGCATCAGGGAGCTGATTATAAGAGAGAAGTTCTGGATAAAACCTATACAGGGTATACGTTGGCCAAAGCCTATGGATATATGGAGTTGGTTCGTGAAATGGAACACCTGGATGCCATCAATAATCCGTTGATTGGATCGTGGAAGATTGATCAAATTCAATATATCTACAAAGACACCACGGTAGTTGTTGAAAAAGTTGCACAAGGTCGGTTAACGGTTACTCCCAATCGCTACCATATCATTTACAATCCATGGGTCAACCCCAGGGTTCCTTTCAAGATTTTATCCAAACCAACAGATGCGGAGATCAAGCATGCATTTCAAACCCTTGTATTCAATACGGGGACATATACCCTTAGCGATACTTTGTTTACGACTACATCCGATATAGCGAAAGTACCAGGTTTTGAAGGGGGGAAGCAGTATTACTATTTGGAAGTCAATGGGGATCAACTACAGCTGATTATGAAAGATGAAACTTATCCTAATGGAGAAAAGCCAGAATGGTACCAGAAGTTACAGATACTTTTTAAATTGACTCGGGAGTAATAACATCCTCCCGGGCAAATGACCGTACTTAGGTATCTACTTTTTTTCTACTCTTTATCTTCCATTTTTATTTCTGGCGGTCTATTTTTTCAAAAAAAGGGGCGACCTCAGCTTATGTTGTCATTATTTGCCCTCTTGTTTGGACTTGAGATGCTCGACTACCTCTATTCAACAAGTAGGTTTGTTCTGATGCTTCCTGATTTTTATGGAATTTACTATTTTTTAGTGGGCTTTATTTATGGCCCGGTATTGTGGTTTCATTTTAAGGCGTTGATTGATCCTGATCGAAAGGATACGTATTGGTCGCTTTTACATTTTGTTCCCTTTCTGCTGTCCATCATTTACTTTCATGATGTTCTTGCACTTTCTGGCGCGGAAAGGATGGCTTACAACAAAGATCATTTCTACGATAGAATAATGCCAATGAATTATGCTCGAGCCGGACATCTGTTGTTATATGGCATAGGATTCATTTTACTTATCTACAAGAGCAGGCAGTTGCTAACCGCAAATAATAGGCTCTATGCAATTATCATTTGCTCTATCTATTTTATTACCGCTGTTATTGTTTCCTGGTTGACAATGTTTGCAGATCATTGGCGACAGTTTATTGTATATTATTTCCTTGCCTCTACCATTGTTTTTATTGTCGGTTTCGTTCTTTATTCTCAACCAAATTTTTTGGATGGCATTGCAAAAAAATACTTGCACTCAGGACTTGATGATTTAATGATGCAGAGAATCGTTGGCAAGGTGGAATCAGTGTTTAAAGCAGATCAATTGTACCTTGACAGGGAATTGACACTTTACAAGCTGGCCGAACAGATCAGTGAGAAGCCTCATTTTATTTCTCAAACGTTATCTTCTCATCTTGGTGTAAATTTTAATGACTATGTTAATCGGTACCGCATAGAACATGCAAAGTGTATGTTAAAGAGTGAAAAATATACTCATTATAAAATTGAGGCAATTGCACTTGAGTCTGGATTTAACAACAAAGTCACATTCAATAAAGCATTTGGCAAATTTGTGTCCACAACGCCCTCTGCCTTTAGAGAAGGATTGTAATTTGGAACTCATCTGATTTAGTCCAATATTTGGTTTAACCGTTTTATATTTTGGAAGATCAGATTATTGACATAGAGCAATTAATAGGACAAGGCAGGTATCTCGAAGCCAGATCATTAACACAAACCGCTATCGATGAGAACCCCAGCATCCGATTGCAGCAATTGCATGCTTTGGCGGTATCCAAAAGCGGAATGCCGCTTCAGGCGAAGGCATTTTTAGAGAAATTATACAAGGAACTTCCTGATGAAGCAGAGACGGCTGGTATTTTAGGCGGTATTTATAAAACATTGTTCAAACAAACTGAAGATTCTGAGTATGCCATTCAGTCTCGTGATACTTACCTTAAAAATTTCTCATTAACAGGTAGCTATTACACCGGAATAAATGCAGCAACAATGTCGGCCATAGCCGGACAAGCCCGTAAGGGGAGGGAGATTGCCCAAGAGGTGATTGATAAGATAGGAGACTCAAAATCTTTTTGGGAAATAGCCACATTAGGAGAAGCCTATTTGCTTACAAAAGACAATAAAAAGGCTATCGAGTTTTATCAGAAAGCAAGGCAACTGGCAGGAACGGATTGGGGAAAAGTCAATTCCGTGCATAACCAGCTTTGGCTGATTAAGCATTACATGAATGTTCCTTCAGAGATTCTTAAAATATTTAGTCCGCCAGCTGTTGCTGCTTTTGTTGGTCATATGATCGACAAGCCTGACCGGATTAATCCACGATTTCCAGTTTCAATAGAAGATGCTGTGAAAGCTGCTATTAAAGCATCCATTCGTGCAAATAAGATTGCTATTGGCTACTGTTCATTGGCGTGTGGAGGAGATATTCTTTTTGCTGAAGCAATGGAAGAAGAAGGAGGTGAGGTGAATATTTTTTTGCCATTCAATAAGGAAGAGTTTATTCGCGAAAGTGTTGCCTTTGCTGGTGATAATTGGGTAAAACGATTTGATGCACTAAGGAATAGGCACACTGTCCATTTTATTACTCAGGAAAATTATGACAATCACCCTGATCTGTTTTCTATGCAAAGCAAGGTTGTTTTGGGGGCTACATTGTTGCGTAGAAGTATGATACATAGTGCTGCTTTTTTGTTATCTGTATTGTCTGATTTTGATTTTACCAGACTGGAAGGAGGCACAAGAGACAATATTGCTTTGTGGCCATTTCAGGACAAAATCATCAATATTAGCCCTGATAATTATTTATCAGGTTCCAGAGATGATAAGCAGGAGTATTCAAAGAACAAACCAGCTACGAGCGTTCGTCCTGCATTGTATACACTTGTGATAGACTCAGAAAAAGAAGAGGCGTGGGAAAGTGTTTTGGAAAAGATTAAAGGGGCCATGGAATCGGCTGTGGTACCTCCGTTGGCAAGCTGCGTAAAAGGAACTAATATAATCGTTGGGTTTTCAGCGCTGAGGCCATTATGGGATTTTATTTCTGTGCTAGGAAAAACGAAAGGAGTGAGCCTCCCAGACCTGCGACTAAGTATTAATGGTGGACCTATTGCGTTGGATGATTTCCATGAAAAAGATCCTGTTCAATACAAGATAATGAGTGGCGTGCATGTGGAGACAGCTTTGAACGAACATCAATTCAGTATTCCAGGGTATTGTATTGCACTTAGCCCGATTGCATATGAGTTGCCCTTGTACAATGTGGAGATAGAATTGCTAAGCAGAGTAAATATGGAGAAAGGAGAGGTAGTTGAGATTTTTAAAGTACTGGGCTAAGCATTATCGTTGTAGTTTGGCAATCACTTCACTCAAATGCTTTTGTTTTTCCTCTTCCCTGTATGTCTTCCCATAATTTGTATGGTACCGGTGATTTTCTAAAAATACTTTTTGGGTAAGATTCCATTCTCTTTCTGTTTCAATGAAACCTTGTTCTTTCATTTCGTTGTAGAGTCTGTTTCCGATTTCATAAAAATCATCGCGGCCCAAATAATCAAGGTCGGCATCACATAAGATTTTATCCAGCTTGCTTTTAGTCGTTTGAGGAATTTTGGTAGCCATAATCATTGAACAGATCACCTCCAGTTGCTCTGTAGAAAACCCGAATTGGGGTAAGGTTGCTTTTGCCAACAAACAGCCCTCTGCTTCATGGCCTTTGTAGGTATTGATAAAACCAGCATCATGATAGAGCGCAGCAATTCGCAATAAATTCGTTTCTTCCTTATTAATTTTTTCAGTTTCTGCAATTCTGAGTGCTGATGTCAATACATCATTGATGTGATCCAGGTTGTGGTAAGAGAGTTTTGTGGGCATTTCTGCTTTGAGTTTTTCGCGAATAAAATGCTCGGCACCTGAATAATCAACAGCACAGTTGCCTGTGGTGCCATTTTTTTTATTGAGTATTGATAGTAAAGGATCAACAGAAAGCCAGATCAAATCAATGTCATTTGATGCTTTCGCTTTCTTGATGGCACCCATTGCCTGACTGTTATCCTGTCGGGAGCAATACACATGTGATAAATAGAAGTTGACTCCTTTTTCGTTTTTGTCACTGCGTTGAATGAGTTCATTCAACAATTGATCAGACCTACCTTTCTCGTCCAGGCGCCAATAGGCTATTGAAAGGTAAGCGATCATTGAGGGGTGCCTTGTATTTGAATCTTCAAGTCCAGCTTCAAGTACTTCTTTGGCCTTTTCAAAATTACCCATGGTTACATAGATTCTTCCAAGATGATCGGAAAATCGAATCACTTTTGGAAATAGCTTCATTCCCTCCTCAAACAGGGATACCGCTTCGTTATATTTTTGGGAGAGATAAAGGTAAATTCCCTGATAATTGAAATAAGCTACACTGTGTGGTTCAATCGATTTGGCTGCATGAATCACTTCGCTGGCCTGGGATAGCCTACCCTTCATGCTAAGTAGATAGCTATAGGTGTACAGTACATTCGCATTATTGGGACTGAGATCCTTTGCTTTTAGTAGCAGTTCCTCTGTTTTTGTAAAATCCTTGTTGATAAAAAATTCAACAAAAGCTTTGGTGAGGTAATCATTGTCTGAAGCACCACGCTTCCATGCTTCATCAAGATATTGACTTATCAGGGGCAAAGCTTCAGTGGGAGAAAGGTCACCATTCCATGACATGCGGGCGGAATAAGAACTGGCCAGATAGGAATATGCTTGCTTAAATTCAGGATCAAGTGCCAGGGCTTTTTTAAAGTAGTCGGAAGCAATTTGGTACCCCTCTACATTCCACTGGTTAAAGGCATAACGACCTTTCAGGAACAAATCATATGCTTCTAAATTTTGAGTGGGCTTCTGATTGGATTTTTCAGCTGGACTGATAGAAGACTTGAGTTGTTGTGCTACTACCTCTGCCACTTTATCCTGGATGCTAAAGATGTCATCCATACTTTCCAAAAATACTTTTGACCAGATAGGATCATCCTTTTTGGCATCAATCAATTGTACATTGATCCGTACTTTGTTGTTGTGCGATTGGGCGCTTCCTTCTAAGATATACTTGACTCCTAACTCGGCTGCAATTTCAGGAGCCAGTTTGTCCGTCTTTTTATACCTCATAATTGAGGTTCTGGAAATGACCTTGAGCTCTCGCATACTTGCCAGTTGCATTAAAATATTCTCTGTCATTCCATCAGCAAAGTATTCCTGAGAAGCATCCTGGGCCAGACTGACAAATGGCAGTACAGCGATGGACTTCTCGTTGACTTCTTCCGTTTTTTCATTGGAAGTGCTGTTACTTTTTAAGTACGTACTGTCTTCATCTCCAGTGGGTATTCCAGCATAGCCAGGTTTTTCCGGAGATTGTATGCCTTGAATAATTTCTTTTAGAGCGTTGGCCACCTTATTCATTTGATCCCGATAAGCAAGTCGCCCTATATTATCTTCACGCTTGTCGTCCTGTCGCAAGGGGCGATTTACACCTGGTGCCCGATAGGTAAAATCAATGAATCTGAATTTGGCTTGTAACTCATCTTCAATTTGGTCAATATCTTCACGCGTAATTTCATGAATGGTGACAGGAAGGATTCTACTGGCCACATTACCATTACCCAACCGAATATCTCTTCCAATTGTATCTTGCAATGCAATTTTGTTGAATGCACAAAACTCCTGCTGCCACGCATAGCACCTGGGGTCAGAATAAGTTTGTGAAACAATGGGAATTAAAATGAGCGATTTAAGTTTGTTGTTCAGGCTTTGGTCGACACTATGATTCTCCAGCAGACCATCGTAGGGATTCTCATCGAAATAGATAGAGATAGATTCTTTAAAAGTCCCCTCCAACTCTTCGCGAAGGGCCTGAACGAATTGACTTACCCACTTCTCAGCTCGATTGTCTTTGTGGCGATAGGAAATGAAGATGTCGTACTCAAAGCCTTGAACTAAAGAAATCATAGTGTATAATCAATTAAAACCAGATGTCGTCTGACTTTCGTATCCAGGTATTTGTAATTGGGCTGAAGAGAGGGCATAAGTCAAATATACTAAAACAAGGCATTTGATGAGGTATTTTAATACCCACTCATTAATATCAGCGATTATGGGCTGAAGATTAAGTGTTGTTTAAATTCAAGCCCTTCAGTCATTTAGTTATATTTGGATATACCCAAATTGAAACTTTGGACATTAACACTACCCAGAATCCCTTGTGTTGAAGAAAAAGCAAACAAAGGCACCGGCATTCCAACCGACTCAATCAAAGTCTATTGCCCAATCAGCTAAATCTGAATTAGCACGTCTTAGAAAGCAAATAAATATTGAGGCCACTTTGGAACGTGTGCGATCCAGTGCTATACCCATGAGAAAAAGCGGGCAATTGACCCAGGTTGCAAAGGTAATGTTGATACAGCTAGTTGAATTAAAGGCGGTCAAAGATCTTGAAGATGTTCACCTAGCTCAGATTCTGAATTATTTAAAAGCCTACAGAATTGAAGTTGGGTTATTAATAAATTTTGGAAGTAAAAGCTTAACTTTTAAACGACTTGTACTTTGAAACAGAATCCGTGATACAGACAATTTACGATATTGTGAAAGCACATGGTGGGGAGTTGAAGAGGGAGACGAAAGAGGGAGAAGGGAGTGAGTTCATTATTGAGTTACCCATTGTCTGAATCACTGATTAGTTGGATTACACTGATGAAACGGATTAAAATGAATGAATGGAATATGATTACTTACAGAAAAGGTAAATCCGTGAAATCCTTCAATCAGTGTCAATCTGTGATGCAGACAATTTGCGATATTGTGAAAGCACATGGAGGGGAGTTGAAGGTGGAGACGAAAGAGGGAGAAGGGAGTGAGTTTATTATTGAGTTACCCATTGTCTGAACCACGGATTCTTATGGATTAATGGATTACACGGATTAGGAAATGGCTGACTTAAAATATAAAGACATCACCGAGAAAATTATTGGTGCTTCGTTTGAAGTGCATAAATTTCTTGGAAATGGCTTCCAAGAGGTGATTTATCAGCGTGCCTTAGCTTGGGAATTCACCCAAGCCGGACTTTCGTATCAACGGGAGATTGAACAGGAAATATTTTATAAGGAATTAACGGAACCGATAGGAACAAGAAGAGCAGACTTTGTAGTGGAAGGAAAAGTATTGGTAGAATTGAAAGCTGTCATTGAACTTGAGGATGTACATTTGGCTCAGATTCTGAATTATTTAAAAGCCTACAGAATTGAAGTTGGGTTATTAATAAATTTTGGAAGTAAAAGCCTAACTTTTAAACGGCTTGTACTTTGAAACAGAATCCGTGAAACCCATCAATCAGTGTAATCCGTGATGCATACAATTTACGATATTGTGAAAGCAGCGGAGGTTAGGAAGTGAGTTTATGGTCAACTGCCTATTGGATGCAATGGCGAAAGAGGTTTTATTGATAGGATTTAAGGGATTATTGGAGTTTATTAAATCGATGAAAAGTTTATATTTACAAATGCCTAAATTTCAATTACCAGTAAAACGCTCCAAAGTCCTTGCTTTGGTTTTAGGTCTTCTCTCCATTTTACACACGCATCTTCGTGCTCAGCCTCAGACACAGGTTATTGACCCCACCTATATTTCAGTAGCCGAAGGTTTGGTTTCCCCAACTGTTAATGCTGTAATTCAGGATAGCTTTGGACTGATATGGATTGGTACCTCCAATGGGTTACAAAAATATGATGGCTATCGGTTTGAGACCTTTAAAAATGTGTCTGGTAAATCTAACAGCTTGCAACACAATTATGTATGGTCTTTATGGGAAGACGAAAATCATGATGTCTGGGTGAGCAATAATAAAGGGGTGTCAAAATACAATCGAAAAAAGAACGAGTTTAAAAATTATGAGTTTGCCAGGATTTTTAATTTCACCATAGATTCAGAGGTATTAGGATTTAAGTTCTTAAAGGATTCACAAAACCGACTTTGGGTCAACAGCATTAACCTTCAATTGCTACAATATGATTCGGCAGGGGATACCTGGAAGAAGGCCATATATGAAATACCCAATGTCCCAGAACCGGATCAAACTGGATTTGCACCTGCTGTAGCCGAAGATTTGAAAGGTAATCTCTGGCTGGGGTCACCTAATTATGGTTTAATGAAGCAGGCAAAAGATGAAGATGCCTTTAGGCCGATACCGCAAGGGCAATTAGGGGGCATCAATTTTACTGAACGAGGCAACACCATTTCGGAAATATATTGTGACACCGCTAATACGCTTTGGATAACGACCCGATCTGGAATTTATAAGTACAATCCTGAGGCAGGGACAATCAAAACCATAAAAGAGTACAAAGATGCGCAAACAGACACCTGGACCAATTGGAACAGCATTTTGCCCGACCCACAGGGCAATATTTGGATTGCCAATAATTTTAGAGGGATACTGAAGTTTGACGGCATTTCTGATCGCTATACTGAAATTGAAATTGCAGGTAAGGTAAAAATGCGTTCCCATGGGTGGAATATCACCTTCACGCAATTTATGATTGACCGAAGCGGTATTTTTTGGTTTGGAAGTCGAGAATTTGGTTTGGTAAAATATGATCCTGTCAATAAACCATTTCGATATCTGAGTCACGATAAGAATAATCCAAACAGTATGAGTGCTGGTGGAACATTTGGCATTCTGGCTTCTAAAGTAAAACCAGGTATTACCTATGTGGGTATACGCGGTGGGGGTGTAAATATCTATGACCCGAAAAAGCAAACCTTTGAAAAGGTGGGGTTCAAGGTCGTTGATGACATGTTTGGAGGATCGGCCAGAAGCATAGCTGAGAAAAAGGATGGGTCACTGTGGGTGGGCACCTGGGGCGATGGTTTGGTTGAATTGGATGAGGATTTTAAAGAAGTAAGAAGGTATAAATACGACTCAACCACCAGGACTTCCATCTCCAACAACCAGGTACGTGTACTGAAACCTGATAATCAGAATAGACTATGGATAGGTACCGTCAACGGACTCAACATCTTAAATACACAAACAAATGAGATCGAGAGAGTGATTAGTAAATACACGAAGCAATATCCGGATCAGCTCGTTGCTGAACTGGATAAACTCATTGCGTCTGATCAAAATGTAGCGGCTATTGAAAAAGTTGTTGATTCTCAAGATCTATCAGTGCCATTAGAAGTAAAGACAGAGAACACGTATTGGATAATGGCGGTAGGTGAGATTGACCGCACAAGCAGGGCAGATTTTGGTTGGATTGAAAATGAAGCGAAGGATACGGTTTGGCTAATGGGAGATTATGAGAATACCTACCATGCCGGAGGAGCCTCCAAAAACAGAATAGAAATTAAATCCATCACCTTGCCCCCAGGCCAATATACCCTACGGTATTTAACAGACGACAGCCACGCTTATGGAAAATGGAATGAACCTGCTCCCACTCAGACATCATTGTATGGGGTTGTAGTTATACAGCCACAAAACGAAGATCAAATGCAAGCTTTTCAAGAACCGGTAGACCCTGAAGGGAAAGATGAGTTAATGATTTCTGGTGTGAACATCATGGACATTGAAGTTACAGATCAATTCGTTTGGGTTACAGCAGCTGGTAATGGATTGGATAGAATTGACCCCTCAACCAATAGTGTTAAGCACTATGCGCACAATCCTGATGATATTAATTCTCTCAGTAGTAATGGTATTCTTGACATTTTAGCGGATAGTCATGGTAATATTTGGTTAGCGACTAACGAAGGTGTTACTAAATTAGATCCACGTGCCGAAACCTTTACCCGTTATACAGAAGTCGATGGACTGCCTACCAACCTGATAGAAGGGTTAGTTGAAGGTGATGATAGTGAAATGTGGATTGCCACACGTGGGGGACTTTCACAAATGGTGATCAATGAGAATTTGAAGAAAGAAACTTTTATCAATTATAATTCTTCCGATGGATTGGGTACGGATGTATTTTTGTCTTTAACCAATACCCGTGACGCTGAGGGGCGGTTTTACTTTGGTAGCGATCAGGGCCTTACCACATTCTCGAGTATTTCAGCCAACAAAACTCCACCTGCTATTATTATTTCAGACTTGTTAATTTCTAATAAGTCCATTTTGGCTATGGGAGACGACTCGCCATTAACGGAAAGCTTATTTGAAACAAATAGTATTTCCCTGGCTTACAATCAAAACAATCTCAGTTTTGAATTTGCTGCCTTGCATTATGCCAATCCTCAAAAAAATCAATATGCTCATATGCTAAAAGGCTATGATCAGGATTGGATTTACGATAACAGGAACTTTGCAGCTTATACCAATTTGGATCCTGGTAAATACGAATTTTTGATCCGGGCCTCCAATGCTTACGGAATTTGGAATGAAGAAGGAAGAACCTTGTCGATTGTCATTTTACCACCCTGGTGGAAAACCTGGTGGGCATACGGGTTGTATGTAATGATATTTCTATTTGTAGGTGTAAGTATTGATCGCAGTATACGCAGAAGAATAAAATTAAAAGAACGAGAGCGACACCGTGAGAAAGAGTTGAAACATGCTAAGGAAATTGAGATTGCTTATACCAACCTTAAGGAAACACAATCGCAACTGATTCAGTCTGAAAAAATGGCTTCTCTTGGAGAACTTACGGCCGGCATTGCCCATGAGATTCAAAACCCTTTGAACTTTGTGAATAACTTTTCTGAAGTCAACAAGGAACTTATTGAAGAACTACAAGTGGAGTTAAAAGCTGGGAAAGTACAGGAAGCCATTGAATTGTCGAATGACATCAAGGACAATGAGGAAAAAATAATGTTCCATGGAAAGAGAGCGGATTCCATTGTAAAGGGAATGTTGCAGCATAGCCGTAGCAGCAACGGTGTGAAGGAGCCTACAGATCTTAATGGATTGGCTGACGAATACCTAAGGTTGGCCTATCATGGATTGCGTGCAAAGGACAAGTCTTTCAATGCTACCATGAATACGGACTTTGAGAAAGACCTTGAGAAAATTGAGGTGATACCGCAAGACCTGGGAAGAGTAATTCTTAACCTGATTACCAATGCATTCTATGTGGTGGCGGAAAAGAAGAAACAAAATGGCCAGACTGACGGAACTTTAGAGAAGACAGGCTATGAGCCCACGGTTACTATAGGAACCAAGAGTATTGGTAATAAAGTAGAGATAAGTGTAACCGACAATGGAAACGGAATACCTCAGGCCATCATTGATAAAATTTTTCAACCCTTCTTCACTACAAAACCTTCGGGGCAGGGAACTGGCCTGGGGTTGAGCATGAGCTACGAGATTATTACGAAAGCACATGGAGGTGATTTGAAAGTAGAGACCAAAGAAGGAGAAGGAACCACATTTAAAATAATCTTACCGAAATAATATTAGTTGAAATGAAAATACTGGTAGTCGATGATGAACGTGATATTCAAGTGTTGTTTGAGCAAAGGTTCAGGAAGGAAATAAGGAATAACCTGGTTCAGTTTGTTTTTGCTTTTTCCGGAGAAGAAGCATTGGATTATTTGGGAAAAACACAACACGAAGCCGTCTTGATCCTGTCAGACATTAACATGCCGGGTATGAGTGGGTTAGAATTGCTTGAAAATGTAAAGAAAAAATTCCTAAAGCCACCTCCGGTGGTGATGATGATTACTGCTTATGGGGATGCGGAAAACCATCGGATGGCTACTGAATTGGGCGCGGATGATTTTTTAACGAAACCGGTGGACTTTACTTTACTGAAGGAGAAGTTAAAACTGACTAACAACTGATGGCAAAGATATTAGTAGCCGATGATGAGGCTGATTTGGAGGTATTGATCAAACAAAAATTCCGACAAAAGATTCGTGAAAAGGAGTATGAGTTCATTTTTGCGATTAATGGAAAAGATGCCTTAGAAAAGTTAGCTGAGCATCCTGATGTTGATATTGTGTTAAGCGATATCAACATGCCGGAGATGGATGGGCTAACTTTGTTGAGTAAACTCAATGACTCCAGCCCATTGATTAAATCAGTAATTGTATCTGCTTATGGTGATATGGATAATATCCGAACAGCCATGAACCGTGGGGCGTTTGATTTTATTACCAAGCCTATCAATTTTGAGGACCTGAACATCACTATGGCAAAGACCATTGCTCATGTGGTTCACATTCGGGAAACACTTCGTGCCGTTAAGGAAAACAACATCCTTAAAATGTATGTGGATGAAACCGTTCTCAATTTTATGGGTAGCCGTGAGTTTGAGTCATCGTTGATGTCTAATGAAACTGTGAATGCTACAGTGGCATTCATTGATATTTGCAGCTTTACTTCCATCAGTGAAAAAGAGTCACCAGACGATGTAGTTAAATTGCTCAATGAGTATTTTGACATTATTGTCAAAGAGATCATCGCACAAGGTGGGTATATTGACAAGTTCATCGGTGATGCTATCATGGCAGTTTTCCGTGGAGACCATCATTTGGACAGGGCGTTGGATGCGTGCCTGTCCGTACGAAACAACATTAAAGCATTACCACAGAGCTTAGATAATTTTAAACCGCAGGTTTCAATAGGAATTAATAGCGGAGAGATGATTTCTGGTAACATTGGTTCTGCTACATTGAAACGACTCGACTATACCGTCATCGGAGACACCGTGAATACAGCACAGCGGCTGCAATCTGCTGCGGCACCCGGACAGATCATTATCAATGAAGCTTGTTTTCAGAAAGTAAAAGAATCTTTTAATGCCAGTAAGGTAGGAGAGGTGAGCCTGAAGAACAAGGCGAATCCGGAGACCATTTATGAGGTGAATGATTGAGGATCGGTATAACGAGTCCTGGCACTGCCTAATTACGGTTTAAAACCCTTGCTATATTTCATTACTGGTGTATCATCCTGTTTGAAATACTGTCCTAAATCTTCCACTCCTCTTCTTATCATGCAGGCTCTGTCCCAATTGTGATTATCATTTTTATCGTTAATGGCCATAAAGGCCTTGCACACCTTTTTTTCATCGTTAGCCGATAGTTCTTTGTTAACTGATATTTATCATTTTTTAGCTCATAATGAGGATATAAATTATACTATTCGAATTAGGGAAGTATCATAAAATAAGGGCTATGAAAAACAAAAAATACGTAACTCTGGATGGTAACGAGGCTTGTGCTTATGTGGCCTATCGGGTAAATGAGGTTTGTGCAATTTATCCCATCACGCCTTCATCTTCCATGGCCGAACTTGCCGATGAATGGGCATCGCGAAAGATTAAAAATATTTGGGGAGCCGTACCTTCAGTATTCGAAATGCAAAGTGAAGGTGGCGCAGCCGGAGCTATACATGGGGCGCTTCAGTTAGGAGCACTCACCACCACTTTTACCGCTTCGCAAGGGTTGTTGTTGATGTTGCCCAACATGTTCAAGATCGCTGGTGAACTTACACCTTCTGTTTTTCATGTTTCTGCCCGAAGTGTAGCCACTCATGCATTGTCTATATTTGGAGATCACAGCGATGTAATGATAGCCAGGGGCACTGGGTTTGCATTACTTGCCTCTGCTTCAGTGCAAGAAGCGATGGATATGGCGCTCATTGCGCAAGCCAGTACATTGGAATCAAGAATTCCTTTTTTACATTTTTTTGACGGCTTCAGAACATCACATGAGATGTCTAAGGTAGAACTGATTGAAGAGGATGTGATGCGCAAGATGATCGATAATAAATCGGTTAGACAACACCGACAACGGGCGCTTTCACCCGACCATCCTTTCATTCGCGGTACTGCACAAAATCCTGATGTATTTTTTCAAAATAGAGAAGCCTGTAATCCGTACTTTAATGCCTGTGCTGAGATCGTTCAAAATAAAATGGATCAATTCGCAGAATTGACAGGCCGTGCCTACCATCTTTTCGATTATTATGGTGCAGCCAATGCCGAGCGCATCATTGTCAGTATGGCTTCCTCTATCGAAACCATAAGAGAGACAGTGAACCATCTGAATGCAAAAGGAGAGAAGGTGGGCTTGGTAGTTGTTCGCCTTTATCGACCATTTGATGTGAAGCGATTAGTGGAGGTTTTGCCAGAATCCACAAAGTCAATTGCTGTACTTGATCGCACCAAAGAACCGTGTTCACCTGGTGAGCCTTTGTACCTGGATGTTTCTCATGCGCTCATGGAGACCCAATTAGAAAATCCAAAATTCAAGGTCATGCCGAAAGTAGTTGGAGGTAGGTACGGGTTATCCTCTAAAGAGTTTACACCAGCTATGGTGGTAGGCATCTTTGACAACCTGAAGGAGAAGAAGTGTAAAAACCATTTTACAGTCGGTATTAAAGATGATGTTACCCACACAAGTTTGGATTATGATCCAACACTCAGTATAGAATCCGATAAAGTGGTACGGGCAATATTCTATGGCTTGGGAGCCGATGGTACAGTAGGGGCAAATAAGAACTCGATTAAGATTATAGGTGAGAATACCAGTAATCATGCACAAGGTTATTTTGTGTACGATTCCAAAAAATCTGGTTCAATGACAATCTCGCATTTACGATTTGGCCCTGAACCTATTCATGCACCTTACCTGATTACGAGAGCTAATTTCATTGCCTGCCATCAGCCATTCTTTATGGAAAAAATAAATGTGGTACAACATTTAGCACCAGGAGGAACATTCTTGTTGAATTCGACTTGGGCTCCGGAAGAAGTATGGTATCATCTTCCTCAAGAGATTCAGGAAATACTAATTGATAGAAAAGCAAAAATCTATACCATAGATGGTCAGAAGGTAGCCAAGGAATGCGGCATGGGTAGGCGCATTAATACTATCATGCAGGTTTGCTTCTTTGCTATATCGAATGTACTGCCCAAGGAGGAAGCCATCGAGCAGATCAAGGAGTCAATACGTAAAACCTACGGTAAGAAAGGTTCACTCATTGTTGATACAAATTTGAAAGCCGTTGACAATACACTTGAACATTTGTACAAAGTAGAGATACCAGATAAAGCAAACTCTAAAACCAAGCTAGCTGCTGCCGTACCCGATAGTTCGCCAGACTTTGTTAAAGATGTGTTGAGTCACATTATTGCGGGAAGGGGAGATGATCTTCCTGTAAGTGCTTTTCCTGTGGATGGCACTTATCCTTCTGATACGGCACAATACGAAAAGCGCAATATCAGTTTACAAATCCCGGTATGGGAAGAAGATTTGTGCATTCAGTGTGGAAAGTGTGTGCTTCAATGTCCCCATGCTGTGATTCGTTCTAATGTGTTTGATGCTTCGCTGGCAAAGGATGCACCAACCACTTTCAAACAGACTGTCAGTCGTGATACCCAATGGAAAGAAAAAGGGATGATGTACTCCATACAGGTGTCACCGGAAGATTGTACAGGTTGCAGCGTATGTGTGGAAGCGTGTCCGGTAAAAGATAAATCCAACATTAGCCGTAAGGCGGTGAACATGGCGCCAATTACCCCGTTACGCGAACAAGAAAAGGAAAACTGGGCCTTCTTCAACAGGCTGCCAGATCTTAACCGAAATGAAATAAGTATTACCTCCATTGGACAACAACAAAACATGAGGCCGCTTTTTGAGTTTTCAGGTGCCTGTAGTGGTTGTGGTGAAACACCTTACCTGAAATTATTGTCACAGCTGTATGGTGATCGTGCGGTGATTGCGAATGCCACAGGTTGCTCTTCTATATATGGGGGTAACCTTCCTACCACACCATGGGCAAAAAACAGCGAGGGTAGGGGACCGGCCTGGGCCAACTCCCTGTTCGAAGACAATGCAGAGTTTGGTTTGGGATTTAGGCTTGCGCTCACTCAACTTAATCAACAAGCAATTGAAAACTTAAAGCAACTGGAAGATGTAGTGGGCAGTAAACTCATGCAAGATATACTGGATGCTGATCAGAAAGATGAAATGGGTATTAATGCGCAACGCGATCGTGTTGAGCAATTGAAAACAATTTTAAAATCAAGAGAGGATGATCTCTCACAGCTATTACTAAGCATCGCAGACAACCTGGTGAAAAAGAGTGTTTGGATAGTGGGTGGTGATGGCTGGGCTTATGATATTGGCTATGGAGGATTGGATCACGTATTGGCCTCCGGAAAAAATGTAAATATTCTCGTATTGGATACCGAGGTTTATTCTAATACGGGAGGACAAATGTCTAAGTCTACACCAATTGGTGCGGTTGCCAAGTTTGCAGCAGGTGGTAAACCAGGTAAGAAAAAGGATTTGGGTATAATGGCCATGTCTTATGGCAATGTATACGTGGCCAAAGTAGCAATGGGTGCCAAAGACCTGCAAACGTTAAAGGCCTTTCTGGAAGCAGAGCAACATGACGGCCCCTCACTAATCATCGCCTATTCGCATTGCATCGCCCACGGTATTAATATGGAGGCTCCGTTACAACATCAAAAGGCGCTTATCGATTCAGGTCAGTGGGTATTGTATAGAAATAATCCTAATAATGTCAGCGAAGGAAAGAATCCGCTTACCATTGATTCACAGCCCAAGAAAGTGACGGTGGAACAATACATGAATTTGGAAAATAGGTTTAAGATGTTGTGGAAAACGCATCCAGAAGATGCGAAGAAATATTATGCCTATGCCAAACAAGCCGCTAAGGAACAGTATGAAGATCTTCAATACCTGGCTGGTAGAAAAATGAATGGTGAGGAAGAAATAAAATCTGAGAAAAACGAAAAACCAAAATAATTATGGATCTGTCAACCAAATACCTGGGTATGGATTTGCGAACACCCCTCGTGGTGTCAGCTTCCCCGCTGTCTGAAAAGCTAGATAATATCCGCATGATGGAAGATTGTGGTGCATCGGCAGTGGTGTTGTATTCTTTGTTTGAAGAGCAATTTGAAAAAGAAGATAGAGAATTGTTTCATCACACAACGGAAGGGACTGAAAGTTTTGCAGAAGCCACAAGTTATGTTCCCAACCACGATGAGTACCGTACTGGTCCGGATGAGTATTTGGATCTGCTTGCGAGAGCAAAGATGGCTGTGGATATTCCGATTATAGCCAGTTTAAATGGTTACTCCATGGGTGGGTGGACGAATTTTGCGAATATGTTACAAGAAGCGGGAGCGGATGCACTGGAATTGAATATTTATTATATCCCTACTGACCTCAACATGTCAGGTGAGCAGGTGGAGCAGAATTATATTGACACCATGCAGCAAGTAAGGGAACATGTACACTTAAAGACTGCCGTTAAATTAAGTCCCTATTTTTCTAACCTTGCGCACTTCGCACAGCGACTTGACAAGGCCGGTGCTGATGGCCTGGTACTGTTCAATCGTTTTTATCAGCCTGACATTGATCTAGAAGAGTTAGAGGTGACGCCCAACATTGTATTGAGTAAATCGTATGACATGCGGTTGCCCTTGCGATGGATTGCTATGCTGAAAGGAAAGATTAAGGCGAATCTGGCTGCCACAAGCGGCATACACACGGGATGGGATGTACTTAAGATGATGATGGTGGGAGCTGATGTGGCTATGCTCAACTCGATATTGCTGAAAAAAGGATTAACCGAAATCCGAAGTATAGAAAAAACAATGGTGGAGTGGATGAAGAAACACGAGTATGAATCCGTTAAACAAATGCAAGGAAGCATGAGCGCGCAGAATGTGCCCAACCCTGGCAAGTTTGAGCGCGCGCAGTATATGAAAGCGCTCTCCAAATTTGAGATTTAGAATTCTTAAATGTTATTAAACTTAGCAAATTTGGAATTATACTGATTTTAATCCTTGTTCTGCTTAACAAATCTATGGTTACTCAGCCAACCAGGTTATCGTTGTGCCGATAGCTGATGAATATATCGTACTCGTAACCGGGTAGGATAGAGGACATGCTATAAAATTAGAACTTTTCAGTTCATATCTATCATCTACCGCTCCAACTTAAAATCGGGATTCGTTGCCGGTCTCTGCTCTGCGTTTACTACTTTCCAGGCCGTTCGATAAATCCAATCCGTCATTTTTTTTAACTTCTTGTAATCTATGTTTTCTGGACTGTCCTGAGGGGTGTGATAGTCGGGATGCAGTAAGGTGGTATACATCAAAGAGGGAATACCTAGTCTGGCATACGGTAGGTGGTCACTCCGGAAGAACCAACCTTCAATATGATCGGGTCTGTCCCATAAAGTATCCAGCTTGAATTGCGGACCTTCTTCATTGGCGTCATACGCCATCTTTGCTAACGTGGCTGAAGTTTGATGCGGTACTTGTGAACCTAATATGGCTGCACTATCGGGATGGTTTCTACCTATCATGTCGCCATTGAGCACAGTAGCAATGGATGAAAGTGGGATTGTTGGGTGTGATGTGAAATACCGGGATCCCAATAATCCTTTTTCTTCTGCGCCATGAATAATGAGTAACACTGATCTTTTCCCAGGAGATTTTTTAAGTGCTTTCGCAGTGACAAACATGGCTACATTTACGCTGGCATTGTCATCTGCACCATAGTATATAGAATCATTTTTGATTACATTTCGAATGCCGTGCGCATCGGTGTGTCCACTCAGCACCAGGTATTCTTTTGAAAGTATAGGGTCAGTGCCGGGAATCTTGCCAATAATGTTAACAGAAGGGTAAGTAAAACTTTCAATACGAAGGGAAGCTTGCAATAAGAGCCCTTCGGTTTTTATCCACTCAGTGGCATTTGGATGTAACCAAATGACAGGAGGTGCTGCTACGGGGGGCGCAGCTCTTCCACCTCCCTCAATATCAAAACTTCCCTGAATATTATTTGATTGTGCGTACGGCCAACTGTGTTCTCCATATTCATCCGCTATAAAAAGCAGGGCAACCGCACCACGCGCGATCAGGTCATTCCCATACTTGTTCATAATGTAGCGACTGTATCTCCACTCAGGTAAGGAAACGTTTAAGTTGATATCGTCAGGTACAACTTGCATTATTACCGCCTTACCTTTTACATCAATTTTGGTTAAATCAGCTTGTCCTGTTTTTCCTATGTATTGGATGGGTGCATTCACCTCTGCTGGGGCAGTTTGTGTAATCAGTGCATCTTTCCAAAGAGTTAATGATTTATCTCCAATGCGGATGGTGCTAGTGGGTGAAATACGATGACGCATGAGCGAAAAGTATTGGAAATAGGTACCATCATCACCAGCTGGTTCAAACCCCTCTTCCTGCATACGTTTTCCCATCCACATGGCGGCTTTAAGCTCGTCAATGGTGCCACCGGCACGTCCTCTGAAATGGGCTCCTGCCTGTGCGAACAAATCATCTCGTAATTCTTTTTCGGTGATAGAAGAAAGTGCAGGAGGCACTGAAGGGTTACTTTTTTTAGATGACTGGGCACTTGTTCCAAACAAAAGGGAAAGAATAAAGAGTAGGTAGTAGTATTTATTCATCGACAAGATTTTAATTATCTAATATAGAAAGATACCGATTATAAAATCGAACCGATTTGCTTTCATTAACTGTAAAATGTAATTATTTCACTAAATTAGTAACTCTTCATTATTTAATAGTGGTCATGAATAGCTATCCCAGTATCTTCAACGATGTCATAGGTCCGGTAATGCGGGGACCGTCCAGTTCGCATTGTGCGGCTTCCTTGCGGATAGGCAGATTGTGCCGCGATTTAATGAATGGTGATATCAGGGAGGTGTTGATTGAATTTGATCCTAATGGTTCGCTGGCCACCACACACAAGGGCCAGGGATCGGACATGGGATTGTTTGGTGGTTTTTTGGGTTGGGAAGCGTATGACGAAAAATTGCCGAGCTATTTACAGGCAGTGGAAGAAGCGGGCATAAAGATTACCATAGAAATTCATCCCATTGGCGCTACTCATCCCAATACCTATAAAATCACTTTAAAGAACGATAAAGAAACCCGGTCAGTCATTGCTCTATCTACGGGAGGGGGAATGATTCAGGTAATTGAAATTGATGGGGCGCCTGTTTTGATGGCGGGAGACTTTTATGAAACGCTGGTGTATGTAAAATCAGGCGATCAAGTGGTTCAATTTTTAAAAGAATCTGTTGAGGCAGACGAAATTAATATCCATCGCGGAGACGTGAATTATATTGAAGTAAAATCTGATCAGTTTTTGACGAATGGTATCATTGAGGAATTGATGGAGATGGATGATGTGTTGTTTATAAAAAAATTATCACCCGTTCTTCCCGTATTGGCGCGCAAAGATTTATCCGTTCCATTTATTACCACAGCTGAAATGCTGGAGTACAATGAGGGCAAAAATTTGTCACTGTGGGAGTTGGCAGTGCATTATGAAAGTGCACGTGGAAATATTTCTCACGATGAGGTATTTGAAAAAATGCGCCACATCGTAGGTATTATGAGTAACGCCATCGAGTTGGGTCTGAAAGGAACATCTTATGAAGATCGCATACTGGGGCCACAGTCTGTCAATTTTAACAAGCAAATAAAAAGGAAAACCCTTGTAGAAGGAGATGTATTGAATCAAGTGATTTTATATACTTCCGCTATGATGGAGGTGAAGAGTTCCATGGGAGTAATTGTGGCCGCGCCTACTGCAGGTTCGTGTGGCGCACTACCAGGTGCTGTGATAGGTACAGCTGATATTTTAAAACTATCGGAGGGCGATAAAGTGAAAGCCATGTTGGCTGCCGGTATCATTGGCGTATTTATTGCCGCACATGCAACTTTTGCCGCTGAGGTGGGCGGGTGTATGGCAGAGTGTGGTTCTGGTTCGGGAATGGCTGCAGCGGGAATTGTTACATTAAGAAACGGAACATTGGATCAATCTTTGGCAGCTGCTTCTATGTCCCTGCAATCTTCGTTGGGAATGATTTGTGATATGATTGCCGACAGGGTTGAAGCTCCTTGTTTAAATAGAAATGTACAGGCAGCAACACATGCCATCTCTTCTGCTAACATGGCTTTGGCCGATTACGATCAGGTGATTCCTTTAGACGAAGTGATTGAAACCATGAAAAAAGTGGGGGATGCCATCCCCAATACCTTACGTTGCACAGGTTTAGGTGGCCTGGCGATTACGAAAACAGCAAAGAAAATTGAGGCCATGCTTGCTGAGAAAGAGGGCGCGCAAAGCAAAACATTTTTTAAGGTGTGTTGATTTAACGCCTGAGAGACAATAAAAAAGAGCTGATCGTATCCATCAGCCCTTTTTTATTAGCATCTGCAAATAATTTAGAAATAGAACATCAGGTTGATTGTTCCATTCAAATTATCAAGACCAATTCCTAATGATTGGAATCCGTTATTATCATAACGATCCGTTTTGATGGTTTTTACTGTACCGGAAATGCTATCCCATGATTCAGAAGTTACATAAGATTTTCCAGTAGTTCTGTAACCAAGCATATAACCGAACTCACCGCCAATTGACATTTTTGGAGCGAAGAAGTACTCTACACCCACAAAACCTCTGGCGCCAACCAGGAAGCTTTTTCCGAATATCTCCTCAGTTTTTCTGGATGTTGCAGCAGCAGAAGAACCAGCAAGAATATTGCTACCGAAGTTATTGGTAATGGGTGCGTTGAATTCTAGATTGATTGGATTTCCGTACTGGTAAATGGCTTTGTTTCCAGTAAGTCCAAAGAGAACTTCACCACCATAAATACCCTGAACACGGCTGTTGCCTCTTCTTTTCTCATATCCAGCGCTGATTACTACAGTTGTGAAATTAACTTTCTGCCAATCGTCAGCAAATGCAGGAGCTGAAGGATCTGGCGTTGTTACGTTTTGTCCTACTACTGCTTTGTTGATGTTTTGTCCAACGCCCACATTAAAACGTGCACGGTAAGCTGTGTTGGCATCAATCATTTTTTTACCAAATAAGGCTATGTTGTTGCCGATCACATTCTCTGGATAGGTAAAGCTAGGTTCGATATTCGTGCTTGTGTTACCGTTAAGAAAGTTACCAGTATATCTTAAAAATGGATCAGCTGAAATACCAAGTCCCCACTCACCAGTTTCAGGTAAAAGTGGTTGACCTTTTTTAGATAAAATGATTGACGATTCTGTGTCTTGCCCTAATGCTACATTGGTTAGCAGCACGAAAGCAAAAACAGTTATGATTACATTTTTCATGCTTTTGTCTTTAGATAAGTGTTATAAATAACTGAGGTAGACTTAGTAAGTAAGGTCAAGGATGAAAGTTCCGTTAGCGAACACATCCACATTATCACTTGCGTTGTTTCCAATGAAATTTTGTATTTCGCTGGTACTAGGACCAACCAGTACAGAAGCTGTAAAATCCGCTGGAACTACAGTTACCGTCATCGTTTTATTGCCTGTTTCTATTGTAATTGAATATTTACCATTTGCATCAATAGTACCTTCGTAATACTTTTTTGCGTAGGTTCCACCTGTAGGATTTAATACGAAATCCTTTGTATTCACAATAACATACACCTTTGTTCCAGAAGGAGCTTTTTCAGAAACTGCATTGTTGTTATCCAATTCAGCATATACTGTTCCTGTAATTGTAGCTGATCCAAGTGTAACTGTCGGGTTTACCGTGTTTTCATTATCACAACCAGAGAAGATTAAAGCACTGGCCAAAGACATAACAAAGACTAGTTTTTTCATAATGTTATTAAGTAGTTAAAGTTTATGGCCGCAAAGCAACATCAATTAAATGGAATAAAGAATTTGAAAAAACCTCTTTTTTACAAATCTTATTCTATGCCATATCAAACTGATGCTCGTATCTATCGTTAGGGGGTAGGTAAGCCAAATTATATATCGACTTTAACTGAGGGGAGCATAGTAAATTTGGATTGGTTTATATTTTATCTAAACAACACATTGAATGTGACGCTATTCCCTTTCTGGAACCACCAAATTTTCACTTATGTGTTGTTTACCTGGCTTATGTCGAAGATAGTAGTGGTTAGTCATCTTCTAACTTGCTTCCTCAATTTTTACTTTAATATTTTTAAGTTTTTCACCTTTGATGTTCTTGAGTAGTTTAATTGCTGTGGACCGTTTTATACAAACGTAAGAGGTGAAGTCAAGTGTAGTGATGAGTCCAATGTCATCACTTGTGAGTCCTCCTTTTTTTGTGAGCAATCCCACAATATCTCCCTTGCTTATTTTATTCTTTTTGCCAGCGCTAATGTACAGGCAAACATAAAGGGGAGGAGCGGGTAGTTTGAGCTTGGGATTTACAGGATACTCAGGAATGGAGGAATCGATATAATCAGGAAGGGTCTCATCATCGGCTACCATCAGGTAAGCTTTCCCTTCCGCATGCATTCTGGCTGTTCGTCCATTGCGGTGGATGAATGCTTCTTCTTTAGGGGGAAGTTGATAATGCACAATATGTTTGATTTCGGGAATGTCGAGGCCACGTGAGGCCAGGTCGGTAGCAATCAGCACATTGTGAGCACCACCTCTGAACTTGATCAGGTTTTTTTCTCGGTCTATTTGTTCCAGTGCACCATGTAGTATGCCATGCTCAAATTGATGCCTGTTAAAAAGAACACTTATCCTGTCTACGGCTTCCCTGTGATTGCAAAACACCAAACAAGCTTCCTGATTGAAACTGGCCACTAGGCGCATAAGGGCTTCTACCTTGTCGGTACTTTTACAATGCACCACATTCAGCGTCAGCTTGGATTCCAGTTCCTCATGGAGGTAACTAAGTGTTTCTGGATTTTTAAAGGGCAGAAACTCCGGCCAATCGTTGAGCCTCGTAGCTGAAGTAAGAATATGGCTTTGCTTCCCACTCATGGCTTTGAATAGAATTTCTAATTGATCGTGAAATCCCATTTGAAGAGATTTGTCAAACTCATCGAGTACTGCTATTTTGATTGTTCGGGCGTTGAATGATTTTCTAAAAATGTGATCGGCCAGTCTGCCGGGTGTACCTATAATAACAGCTGGAGCCTCACTTAGACTGTTTTGCTCCACTTTCATGGAATGACCTCCATAACAACAACTTACTTTATAGGCCGTTTTCATGCTCCGAAACACTTGTTCAATCTGCAATGACAATTCTCTGGAAGGCGCCACAATCAAGGCTTGCACGCCTGTATCTTCAGGCCTGAGTTGTTGGAGCAAGGGAATTAGAAAGGCCAACGTCTTTCCCGATCCGGTTGGAGCCAGCAACATCAGATTTTTGACAGAAGCGGCCTTTTCAATAGCCGCTTCCTGCATTTTGTTAAGTGCTGCTATTGATAGATTTTCTAAATAGGTTGAAATATCAGCCTTGAGATTGTTCTGCATCCTGCAAAGGTAAGCTTCGAAACTATCAGCTTTGGGTCTTTACGTATTTACTTTTGCATTTACTTAGGCGTAGATATTGTCTCACCTCAAGTCTGCATTATGACTGCATGGCGCAACACAAACTATTCCATGTACAACAATTGTAAATTAATAATAAGTAAGCCTTCTCACTTTGGCGATGTGTTTGGCCAGCCTGATCACCTGGCGGGTGTATCCGTACTCATTATCATACCACACGTAGAGTACTACGTTTTTCTTGTCAGGATGGATAATGGTGGCCACACTGTCATAAACAGAGCAACAGGAGTTTCCAATAATGTCGTTGGACACCAATTCCTGATTAATTGAATAATAAATCTGACTTACCAATTTGCCATTTAGGGCGGCATCCTTGATGTAACCGTTGACCTCGTTAAGGCTTGTTTCTTTACTTACAGTCAGGTTCATTATAGCAAGTGATCCATTAGGGGTTGGTACACGTACCGCATTAGCTGTCAGTTTCTCCTTTAGGTCAGGAATTACCTTGGTTACCGCTTTCCCAGCACCTGTTTCGGTAATTACCATATTAATGGCAGCCGAACGCCCTCTTCTGTGATGCTTGTGCATATTGTCCAGCAAGTTCTGGTCGTTGGTATAAGCGTGTACGGTTTCTATGTGTCCTTTTTCAATACCCAACTTGTCATGGATTACCTTAAGTACCGGAACGATGGCGTTGGTAGTACACGAGGCAGCCGAAAAAAGGCTTTCCTTTTCTAAATCCAGATCCGAGTGATTCACACCATATACGATGTTAGGAAAGTCTTTACCAGGAGCGGTGAGAAGTGCTTTGCTTACTCCTTTTGCTTTAATATGTTTTCCAAGGGATTCCCTGTCGCGAAAAGCTCCAGTATTGTCAATGAGTAGAGCATTGGAAATACCGTAAGCTTCATAATCGATTTTTTCCGGACTGTCAGATTCAATCATGTGTACGATCTGCCCGTTGATGTGAAGCGTTTTATTTTCTGTGTCTTCTACAATTACCCCTTTGAATGGGCCATGCACAGAATCCGTTCTTAACAATGCTGCCCTTTTAATAATGTTTTCCGGTGTGTTACCACGTGAAACGATTGCCCTCAAACGCAATTGTTGACCCATGCCTGCATTTTGAACTAGCTCACGTGCAGCCAAACGACCTATTCGGCCAAAACCAAACAAAATAACATCCCTCGGAACCAGTGGTTTATCGTGGCCATTTTTAAAATTTTCTAGCTTTATATTGATAAAATCGGACTTGCTGGCAAAGTTCTCTTTTTCCTCTTGCCATTCGTAAGCCAATCTGCCGATGTCTATTCTGGAGGGGATATAATTACCTTCAACTATGAGCTTAGCCAACTCCGCAGAGTCAAAAATATTAATGGGTTTATTAACTACATCTTTTGCGTATTTGTGCAGGCTTAATATACCTGAAACGTTTTGATCAATGAGCCTGTTTTTAAACAGCATTAATTCGATACTTCTGTTGTAAAACAGCGCCCCGATTGAGTTGATCAGGTCAATGGCAGCCATTTCACGGCTTACCCATTTGTTGAGTTCTTGTTCGTATTGAGTGGTCGCTCCGTTGTCTTCAATCTGAGTTTTCATTGTATCTATATTAATACCGCAAATATGCTAAATTCAAACTGAGTTCCCCATGACAATACTCAGTAGAAATGATGATTTAGGGCAGTTTAAATTTTTAATGAGTTAAAAAGTATATCCATCAGAATGGGATGCCATTAATGTGCTCAATGTAACCGCAAATTTGCCTATTTATTATGATACAGTATTACCAATTTTATGCCAGAGCCGGGCAAGTCTCTAGTTGAATGAGCTTTCCAAACCAGGGATACTGAAACCGGATTTAACCTAATCGGCAATCTCATTAAATACAGTACGGCATCATTTATGTACTGTTACTTTGAATTCTATGTTTTAATCTTAAAAATCCACTTTATTATACCCTGGTCACTTTTTATGTCCATGAAATTTTCCAAAATTTGACCCAATATAAAACCCCCTACAACCATGAAAAAACTACTAATTTTTATGCTAGCAGCCAGTATTCTGAGCATTTCAACATTTGCACAGGATAAGGCACCCACCCGTCCTGCGGACATTGGTGAAAGCGAGTTTGATGACTTTAAAAACAGTTCCTTCAACGTGTTAGAAGAATCCACCAAATTGGAGGCAAACCTGAAACACATTGATAAGGAGATCAAAGAATATTCAGGAGTATTGTCTACCGTGGGCACGGATAAGATCAAGGGGCATTATAAAGCTCTTACTGGTGTGAAAGGCGAGGTGGAAACAATCAACTCCAACATTGCTGAGCTGGATGATAAGGGGAAAGATATGGTGGCCAACGCCAGTAAAGTAACTCCTAAAATGAAATCCATCAAAGCCACATCCAATACCAAGAAAGCAGTAGAAGGATTGGAGGCTTCCAAAAACAATATGAAGTCCATTACTCAAATGCTTCAGGAAGATATGAAGCTGTTGGGTGATGAATTAAAATCGCGTGGTGAGCCGATAGAATAAGGTTATGCTTGTTTAATTTCTTTAATTGCTTCACTAAATTATAGTATTTGTGATTACCCGCATTTGCACCTTTCTTCTCTTGTTTTTCATCACCTGTTCTTATGGCCAAGATGATTTACTGGGGATGTTTGGAAAGAAGCTCACCAAAAAATTAACCGAGAAGGGAAGTGAGCAAGTAGCCAGTCTTGATTCTGTTGATTTTCAATTTGCAATCTCCCTCAATCAAAGTGCAGGTTTTTTTGATGTAGAACAAAAAGGGGAAACAGGCGCATCACTACTCTACCAATTAAAAGAAGAGTCGGACAAGACCAAGCTGGAGTTAGCAAGAGAAAATCTGAAAACAGGAATCGGTTTGTTTGAATTCAACCGCTATAAGATGGCCGAGTTGTATGTGTTGGAAACAAAAGCAATGCTGGAACAAGATGGGCTGACCGATGAGTTGGTGTACTTGCGTACTATTTCTAACCTTGGCCTGATCTACCTGGTGCAGGGAAAAGTATTAGCAGCAGAGTCGCTTATAGTTGAGTCACTTGCCGAAAGTGAGAAAGCTTTAGGTAAGAGCAGTGCTGCCTATGTAGCCAACCTTAACAACTACGCAAAACTTCACCAGTCACTGGGTAAATACAACGAAGCAGAAAAGGAATTTAATGAAGCACTCCAGTTGTGTGAATCATTTTTTGGTGATGGCATGCAAAAGGCCATCATCTTAAATAACAAAGCCATGCTGTTGCACGTGATGGGCCGCTATGAAGAAGCGTTTGATCAAATGCACCTGGCCATGAAGTCATCTGAGGTTGCCCCTAAGAAGTTTCTGAGGTCAGGTGAAAATTCATTTGACAACAGAAAGTTCAGGGCCAACCTGGCTACCATGTACCAATTGTCTGGCCGCTTCGAAGAGGCGGAGCAAAACTTCCTGACCATTAAGAAGGTATTTGAAAACAGAGGCCAATCCAAAAATATAGAATATGCAGGGCTGCTCAACCAGTTGGGTATCCTTTATATTCAAATGGGGAAGCATGAATTGGTACGTGATTTATTGGTTCAGTCCGGAGAGACGTATAGAAAAAGATTTGGTGATCAGAATGTGTATTTCGCTAAGGTGCTGAATGACCTGGGTAATTTCTATCGGGAAACCGGCAAATATGAAGATGCAGAAAAGCAATTGACCCGTGCCTATGAAGTAAGGAAAAATATATTGGAGCCGTTGCACCCGGATTACATTCGCACGCAGGAAGACCTTGCTATTCTTTATTGGAAAACCAACCGGGGGGAAGAAGCTTATCGTCTCTACAAGGAGGTGATGGATAAAACCGTTGATTTTACCAATCGTTATTTTCCACCCATGAGTGAGGCAGAAAAGACTAAGTTTTGGGATATCACGGCTCCTCGCTTTCAGCGGTTCTACAATTTCTCATTAGAAAATAAGGGTTCCATAAAAGCATTAGAGACTGATTTTTATAATTATCACATCGCTACCAAAGCATTGCTGATCAACAGCACTAACAAGGTAAAGCACGCTATTTTGAATAGCAGTGATGAGGTATTGAAACAGGATTACATCAATTGGTTGGATCAGAAAGAACAATTGGCGCAGATGTATGGATTCTCTAAAGAGAAACTGAAAGAGCAGAACATTAATCTTGAGGAATTGGAACGTCAGGTAAATGCCATGGAGAGATCGTTGTCTGAGAAATCTTCACTGTTTACGGCTGGATATGCCTCCAGGCAAACCGATTATTCGGAGTTGATCAATCTCTTAGGTGCCAATGAAGCCATTGTGGATATTGTCCGTGTGAGGTTGTTTGATCAGAACTTTAAAGATGAAGTAAAGTATGTGGCCTTTGTCTTAAAAAAGGAAAGTGGTATTCAGGTCATTGAGCTGGATAATGGTAGCCAGTTGGAAACGCGCTATGGGAAATATTATAGGACCGCCATTCAACAGCGTTTGCCAGACGAATATTCTTACAATCAATTCTGGAGTCGTATTGATCCTGCTGTAGCCGGTAAGAAGGTGCTCTACGTTTCTCCGGATGGAGTGTACAACCAATTGAACCTAAATACACTTATAAATGATAAGGGAGAATACAATGTCAGCAAATATGACATAGCTATTTTGGGAAATGCGAAAGACTTAATAGATATAAAAGCCCGCAAGCCTAAAACTGGTTCCAAAAATGCGTTTCTTCTCGGATTTCCTGATTATGCTACAGATGCAGTATCACCCTTGCCTGGTACTAAAGTGGAACTGGACAATATTTCTAAAATACTTAAGGCAGCTAATTATAATGTAACACAGCGGATGCAGAAAGAAGCAACTGAGAAAAGCATCAAGTCCATCAAAGCTCCGATGATCGTTCATATTGCCACACACGGGTATTTTCTTCAGGACACCAAAGGATCGCATGGATCTGTTTATGGCGTTAATGCAGAGAATGCATCCAACAATCCGTTGTTGCGCAGTGGATTAATTTTGGCAGATGCAAAAGGAGCCATTAATAATAACCCTTCTGATATTTCCGGTAGCGAAAATGGAATACTCACTGCCTATGAAGCCATGAATCTTGACCTGGAAGGAACTGATTTGGTGATCATGAGTGCTTGTGAAACGGGGTTGGGTGATGTAAAATCAGGAGAGGGCGTTTATGGATTGCAGCGATCGTTTCTTGTGGCCGGTGCCGATGCATTGATCATGAGTTTATGGAAAGTAGATGATGAAGCCACTCAGTTATTGATGTCGAATTTTTATTCCAATTGGATTAAAGGAGGAAACAAGCAGAAAGCCTTCAAGCAGGCACAGGTGCAACTGATGACGAAATACAAAGAGCCCTACTACTGGGGTGCTTTCGTCATGATTGGGTTATAGTCTCTTCACCCAGTCTAAGTGCTCCTTTATAGAAAATTTGGGCAGCTACGGCCATGATCACATGACTCAGGTCGATGTGGTTAAACCAAATGCTGAGGGATAGTTCATTCATAAAAATCAGTGCAGCAATACTGGCGATGCCCACGCCAACTATGATAGTGCCACTCCCTTGGTCACGGGTTTTTAAGTAAGTAAACCCATGAAAGGTCAGCACTATTGCTAGCAAACCATACCCGGAGTGAAATTCTACCCATTGAAAGTTGAGGGTATAGATTGTAATGGTCATAACAATGACCAGCTCTATTATATTAAGGATAAGGAATGCTTTGCCAACCTTTGGGTTGATCAATGGCCTGGCGTGCTCAATGGATGATCGTTCAATGAGTGCAATAGAAAACATGCTGATGATCCAACCAGGGAGTTTCCAGGCAAATGAAAAGGCGTATAAAAATCCGTGGCCAATTACACCACCGAAAAGAGTAGCCAGCCCCATCAGTAGAAAATACCAACGAAAGTAGAGTTGGGTTTTACCGGAAAGCTTCTTCTTCGTAAGCCGATAATAGGCGATCAAACAAACAGCAGAGACAATGAGATCGGTGAACATGTTCACCGGTTCATCTATTCGTATACCCAATACTTCAATGGAAGGTTGTGACACGCCTGATAGTTACTTTTTGTTTTTCAAAAGTAACTAATATTGGAAGACCCGTAAATCGATTCAATAATTAGTTGTGTGTAGTCTTATTCACTGGGTATTTTATATTCTAATAGTGCTACTTTAAGATTCCTGTTTTGCGCGGCCAGTTCTTCACTGTCTGGTGTGATGCACTCATCTACAAAATAAAACCCAAAGCTTTTATAATAATTGATCATTATAGGATTGTCAGCCCAGGTATCCATACGAATAAATGAAATTTTATTAAGCCTGCCATGAAAAATGCTCTATGCAAGTACCATGGCGAATAGTTTATTTCCTTTATAGGCTGGGTTCACTACGATACGATGCAGGTAAAGTGCATTGCCATTTTCACGTTCTCCCCAAATGAGCGGGTCGCTATAACATACGCTAAACAGCATAGCAATATCTTTTCCCATCGTGATCTTGTATTGATTACCTTCCTCAATGTCTTTGATCAGGGCGTTTTTATCATATCCTTTCCACACCGGGTATGTATTCTTCCGCTGGTAGGCGATTGCACTCTCGAAAAGCCCATAGATGGTATCTAAATCATCCTGCGTAGTATTAATGACTTTTGTCCTTTTACTCATCGCTAATTAATCGGATGTCCAGTGCTTTTACCGGACATCTAAACTACGCTAAAAAAATATGTTTGTTACCCTAGCTTGAATACAATTGGAATGATAATTTTTGTTCGTACGTTACGGCCACGTTGGCGTCCGGGATTCCATTTAGGAGATTGTTTGACTACGCGCACAGCCTCCTCATCGCACCCGCCACCAATTCCTTTTACTACCTGTACCTCATCCAATGAACCATCCTTACCAACGATAGCCTGCACATATACTCTTCCTTCTATCGCCATTGATCTTGCCTGTCTTGGATAGCGCATATGTTCCCTTAAGAACTTTAAGAACTCTGCATTGCCTCCAGGAAACTCGGGCTGATCTTCAACAATCACAAAAATTTCATCTGTATCTTCTTTACTGATTGTTTCGATCGGTGCAACTTTAATGGCCTCCGAGGTTTCTTTTATCTCTACATCAATCGTTACATCCAGGTCCTGTGCAATTTCTTCTTCATCTGGAACTTCAATTATCTTGGGTATAATGGCCTTTGGTGGAGGAGGGGGTGCCTGCTCTGTGGGAGGAATATCCAACAACTCATCGTTGAAGTTATCATAGTTCGCTAAGTTCACTGTGTTGCTATCGCCTTCTGATTTCCACTCAAATGCTATGATTACCATGCCCAGGCTTACGGCCAGGGAAAGTGAAAATAACATTCCACGCAGTTGGTGCACATCGGCCTTCGGGTTTTTCTTTAATTCCATAACAGTGTTCTTTATTATGGATGTCAACGGAGAAGTGGAATTAAGGTGACGTAATTTCTTGTTTTTTTTATTGAACCGTTAAAAAACAACCTGAATCGTACATGGAGAGTGTGCATTGGACACGTTACGAATTTCACAACAAATGGTTATGAGTTTATTTTTATCAACAACCAATAAAAAAATGGAAAAGACTTGTAACCCTATGGAAACTGCTCCGTATAACTACTTCTCTAAATTTTTTCTATCCCATTTTCCGGTCTTGGCTCCGGCTACATAGGTAGATTGTAAAAATTCCATGAGCATTTTCTCAGGGTCTTCGGACATGCGCACATCGTCATATTTAAGAAAAAATTCTCCCATTTCTTCACTCCAAAAGGCTTGTGCCGGAGTTACTTTTTCTTTGCTAAATTCGGGAGGAGAGGGATAGCAATAAGCATAAAACATGGGTAGGGGTGAGGCATCGCTACCTGGCCAAAAGCCGCAGCTGCTTACTTCTTGTGAGTAGGCTTCCTGCATTACTTCTTTGGGCATGTTAGGCATGGCACCCTGGTGCAAGGGCGCTTTTCTTCCTGAAAAACGCGTAACAGCGATATCAAATGCACCCCAGAAAAAATGAACGGGACTGCACTTGCCGATAAAATCACCTCTGAATTTCTGAAACACATTGTGCGTACTAACAGCAGCCTGCCAAAAGTTGATTATGCTTTGCTTGTCATAAGATTTATTAATGCTGTTTTCTGCAAAAGGAATACTAGGTTCCATTTCATTAGGACTACCATGTATTTCGATATCAATGCCGATGCCTTCTAATTTGGTAAATAAGTCGTCATAGAAATCCGCAACTGTTCTCGGGTATAAATCGATAAATATATTCTTATGAAAAGTAGTGGAGATAACGACTACATGACTTTCAAAGTCAAACTCAATCTCGAACAAACCATCTTTATAAGGCATGCTTCCTGTGGTCAGTCCTCTTGTAGTAATGTAAAGAGTCGTGTGCCACGAATGATTTTGCCATGGCATAGCTTTCAGTCTGATTTTACCTACAATCTGTGTCCATTGGTGAACCGTTTTAATGGTGTCCTTCCAGTTATTGTAGTCCAGTGCCGGCCATGCGTGGTTACAGCCTTTTATAATCGTATTCATAATGGATGTTGTTCCTTTATTACTTACCGTAAAATTTCCAGGTACTTTTAAAATTGCGATTTAATTTTTGATCCGTAAGGATGGCGCGCACCATCTCTACGGGCATGGCATTTTCATGCATCACAGCATCATGATATTGCTTGTAAGTCATTTTGCCGCTATCTACCAGTTCTTTCTTTAAAGCATAAAACTGGAAAGCGCCTGTCATGTAGGCCAATTGGTACAATGGACCATAGTTGGTGGTGAAAGACCTCCTTACTTCTCCTTCTGCATTGGCGCGTTCGTGTCCCACTTTGTCTACCAGCAAGTCGATGCACTGTTGGGGAGTCCATTTTTCCATATGATAGTTAAGTGAGAAGATGATTCGCGCACAACGGTGCATGCGCCAGAAAAGCATACCGATTCGGTCTTCAGGGGAACGAGGAAAATCCATGTCCCAAAGGATGAACTCCCAATACAATGCCCAGCCTTCACTCCAAAACGGATTACGATAACTGCGATAGGGTTGGTAGCGTTTGTTCATAAAGCCCTGCATGTGGTGCCCTGCAATCAATTCGTGGTGCACCGTTGCTCTTGAGAAGTGGGGGTTGTTGCCACGCATGCTCATGAGTTTGTCTTCGTGGTTCATTTCATCCGTAGGGTAGGAGATTTGTAAGGTCTCGCCTCCAAGAAAGAACGGACTCACCAATTGTCGCTCTGGCGGAATCATTTTCATGCGCCAGGTCTCTTCGGCAATGGGTGGAATGGTGATCAGGTCATTTTGTTTAAGAAAAGAGATAGACTCGTCATAGAGCTTGAGCATTGCTTCCGGTTGTTGACCGGGTGGTACATAAGATTGTTTTACTTTTTCCTGAGCTGCTTTCCAGTTGTCACCAAAGCCCATTTCCCTGGAGGCCTTGAGTAACTCTGCCTCGCACCAGGCAAACTCTTTATTGGCAATATCGATTAACTCCTCCGGTGTGTATGGAATCATCTCATACTGAAGGAGGCGGATGAGTTCACTGCGTCCGATGGGGTTACCAATAATGCCGCTACCATCATCTTTGGGCTGACGGGCAGGATCAATTTTTGTGGTCAAGGCTTTTGCATATCGACCCAAGACGCTATCCAATTGTTGATAAGGGGTTGTGATCCACCATGAAAATTGCGCATCATAGCCTGCATAGAAATCATAAACACTTCGGAGGGCCTTTTGTTGCCCTTCTATAATAGCACCTGCACGTCTGGCAAGGTTAGGGGCGAGGTGGGGTTGGTTCCCCAGGGTATTTAGTGTGGTAGTAATTGATTTTGAAATATCATTGAGTTGTTGCGCAACCTTTTCACTTTCTAATTGCTTGCCACGTCTGCGCAGTTTTTCAATTTCATACAATGGACTTGCCAGTGTAATGTACTTTGTGAGTTGAGCGGCTTCCTTTTCTTCCTGTGTGAGCAGGTACAATTCATTTTCCAATTCACGTTTTATCAATAGGTAGTCTACTTTTCCTCCGGTAGAAAATGTTTCGAATGGGAGTTGCTCTAGTTTTTGGGTATAATCTTTATAAAATGTAACTAATCGGGCCCTGCGCTCGGGGGATCCTTCAATAATGTAAAATCGTTCCAGGCTACCCCGGTCTGCTTCCAATTGGGTAATAAACGGATACATCTCCGATGGGGAGAATTGTGCCTCTGCCATGAAAGGCAAAGAGAACAGTGCAATAATGATCAAACGAAGTTTCATAATTATTCAGGTTATGCTATTAATATAGTCGTGTGGACGGAGAATGACAACATTAATAGGCCGGTATTGCCCGCAGCAATTATGAATGGTAAGGGTGTACTGTTGTTAAATATGGAAATACGGTGCTTTTTGCTGTTTGAAGTTGTAGCAGTGATTCGATGTATTTATAGAGCTACTCGTATAACTTAAGCCGATCTCTCAATTCCTGATTTTCCTGCTGAAGTTGCCATACTTGCTGTAATAAATTGTTGACTACATCAAGGCCTTCCATGTTGATATTTAATTCGAAGTGAAGGCGGATCATCTTCTCTACGCGTTGCAGGTGGGTCACCCTGATGTATTCCATATCTCCTTCCCGAACTGTTTCCAGGAGGTCATATTCCCGCAGTGATTGGATAAACGTTTCAGGTACGTTGTACTGTGTACAGAACGTGGTAATGGATATGATGGTCGGTTCTTCCATGGCTATCTTAGTTTAGCTAACTCAGCAAACAGTTCTTTTTCTTTTTCCGTAAGGGCAGTGGGCAGCTTGAGCTGATAGGTAACGTAAAGGTCGCCAAACTCACCTTCCTTTTTGTAGACAGGAAATCCTTTGCCTTTTAATTTTACTTTGGTGTTGTTTTGAGTTTCCAGCTTTACCTTTATTTTCACTTTGCCATCAAAGGTGTCGATCGTAATGTCACCACCCAACAACGCGGTATATAAGTTCAAATCTACAGTGGTATAAAGGTCGTCTTTCACCCTCTTGAATGTTGGGTGATTCTCAATTAAAAACTTAATGTACAGGTCTCCACCTGGACCTCCATTGATGCCGGGACCTCCGTGTCCCTTGATTTTAATCTCCTGCCCGTTGGCCACACCTGCCGGAATGGTAATACGGATATTTTTGTCATTTACGGTAAGGGTGCGTTTGTGAGTGGTGTATACATCCTTTAGGTTGAGGTGCAATTCGGCATGAAAATCCTGGCCCCGGAAGCGCACGCTTTGGCCACCTTGACGGGATCCGGCACTACCAAACATGGACGCAAAGAAATCGGAGAAATCACTTTCATTAAAAGACTGCCCACCACCCTGGTAGGTGCGATGCTGCCGCTGCTGTTGTTGATTTTGTTTTGCTTTTTCAAACTGCTCTGCGTGTTTCCAGTCTTTGCCGTACTGATCGTACTTTTTTCTGTTTTCCGGATTACTCAAGACCTCATTGGCTTCGTTTACCTCCTTGAACTTGCGCTCCGCCTCTTTGTCGTTGGGGTTGAGGTCGGGGTGGTATTTGCGGGCCAGCTTGCGGTAAGCATTTTTGATGTCCTTTTCGGTAGCACTTTTACTAAGGCCTAGTATTTTGTAGTAGTCGATATAGTCCATGTAGGGTGTTGTTAAACTCAGGTTGCTTACAACTGCAAATACAACACGCAAAATAGCTTTTTGATTCTAATTTCTGAATGATTTAGATCGTGATGAAAACTGACAGGAATCAGTGTATAAAGTTTAAAAATTTCAAATCTCAGGACTATCCTTTTCTTACAGAATTCAAAAAAATTACCCATTCCCTGTGATAATTTGAAGCTTGCTGCGAATAATAGGGTGATCACTTTTAAATACCTTAGCAGGACATGGATCAACAGCAGGCATTTGAGCAGTTTCTTGAAACCCATAAGCAACTCATCCTGAAGGTGGCGGGAACCTACTGTGGTGATTCGGAGCAACGCAAGGACCTTGTTCAGGACATCATCCTTCAGTTATGGAAGTCATTTCCCTCTTATAATAAGGATTTTGCGCTCTCTACATGGATGTACCGCATCGCCCTCAATGTGTCCATCTCTTCATTGCGCAAAGAGATTACACGAAAGAAAACCCATGAAGGGCTACAGGAGCAAGGTGAATTGCTCTATTATCAGGATCCTCAAATGGAAGAGCGACTGCAACTGCTGTACCAACACATGGAGCAACTCAAGCCGCTGGAGAAGGCAGTGCTTATCCTCCATTTGGAGGGTCGCAAACACCCGGAGATTGCTGAAATATTAGGGATCACTGAATCCAATGTTTCAACTAAAATCCATCGGATTAAAACACTATTGAAATCGAAAGTTAAACCCCAAACTCATTAGCAATGGAACTTCCTGAACTCACCAATCTTTGGAATGCCCCTGGCAGTGTAGCCATCAACAGGCAATTGTTAAAAGAAGTGACCCTGTACAAGGTAAAGGCGTTGTTGTATTCCCTTAAATGGAGTACGTACTTTGAATTGGGACTGAACATCATTTTCCTCTTCTTTCTACAAGGTTTTATTTCTGGTCACCTCAATGAAATGCGATTTTTAATTCCGGCACTTATCCTCATTGTGGTTACGATAGCCAGCACGGTGTTAGAGTGCTATAAACTCTACTTGTTTTACTCACTTCGTGCCGAGTCACCTGTAGTGGACACGCAACAGAAAGTAGCTCAACTTCAATACCTGGAAGCTTTAGAAGCCAATAGCATGGCAGTAATCATTCCGTTGTTATCTGCTCCCATTCTGATTGTTCCCGCCAAAGCCTTTTTCGATTTCGACTTGTATCAGTTAGGAAATTGGATCCCTCATTATATCATCGGAAGTGTAGTGGTAGGGTTGGTAATCGCATTTTTGCTGCGAAAGTTCCCTAATGAAAAACTGAAAAAGGCAGTAGCTTTTTTGAAGGAGATTAAAGTGGATTGATAGGGGTTTGGTTTTCGTAACTTATTTCAAGCCCAGACACAAGGTTATGCCGAGTATTGTAATCAATATTTTCATTGTAAGAATCATTAATTGATAGTCTGAAACCTTGTGCGCTATAAGTAACCCTTGGGTTAAATGTAGAAATTCACTAGGGTATTTTCAAGGAACCCTGAAGGTGGGTTTTCAGGCTGGAGATGTCATTTTGTGCCCAATTACTATTTCATAATGCCATCTGTATAATTCAAGGTGTCAGGTGTTGAATTATTGCCCAATTTGGGGCTTAGACCATTAAAACCAAACCCATGAAACAATTTACCTATGCGCTGGTGGCTCTCTTGATGCTGGCTGCCTGCAGTCAACCTAAAGGTGACACAACGTTGTCTGAAGCTGATCTTATCGAAAAAGCCAGTGGCATTCACGAACGGGTCATCACGATGGATACCCATGACGATATCAACACCTCCAATTTTACCGTAGAAACCAACTATACCCAACGCCTTTCTACACAGGTAAACCTGCCTAAAATGAAAGAAGGTGGGCTGGACGTAGCCTGGTTTATCGTCTACACCGGTCAGGGTGATCTTACCCCTGAAGGGTATGCAGCGGCCTATGCTAATGCTGATGATAAGTTCAAAGCCATTCACAGGTTATGCGAGGAGATTGCCCCTGACCAGATCGAATTGGCGCTTACTTCCGATGATGTGAGAAGGATCAATGCTGCGGGAAAGAAAATTGCCATGATCGGTGTGGAGAATGCCTATCCCATGGGAATGGATATTAGCCGGGTAAAAGAGTTTGCCGACAGGGGCGCTCGTTACATGTCATTGGCGCACAATGGACACAGTCAGCTAAGTGACTCCAATACAGGTGAAAGTGATAGCGTGTGGTTGCACAACGGTCTCAGCGACTTAGGAAAAGAAGCTGTTAAAGAAATGAACAAGTGGGGGATCATGATTGATATCTCTCATCCATCTAAAGAGTCCAACATGCAGGTAATGCGTTTGTCGAAGGCTCCTGTAATTGCTTCACATTCATCGGCTAGGGCCTTGAATGATGTGAGCAGAAACCTCGATGATGAGCAGTTGATGATGCTGAAAGAAAATGGTGGGGTCGTACAGACCGTGGCCTTTAAAAGCTATCTGAATACTGAAAAAAATAAACTACACAACGAGAAAGCAGAGGCCATCATCAAGGAGATAGCAGCTGCCGAAGGTTTTGAGATGGTAGAGCGCTCAGCGATAAGAGACATGGACGATGCGGCAAGAGAAGCTTATTTCAATAAGTATATGGAGATCAGAGAGAAAGCTAAGCCAAGGATAGAAGCTGAGGTAAATCCAGTAGCTCCTCCTGTGGACGTTGCTGATTTTGTAGATCATATTGACTACCTGGTGAAGAAAATCGGATTGGAGCATGTAGGTATCAGCTCAGATTTTGATGGTGGTGGAGGAGTAGAAGGCTGGAATGATGCTTCAGAGACATTTAACGTTACACTGGAGCTGGTAAGAAGAGGTTATACTGAAGAACAAATTGCTGCTATATGGAGTGGCAATCTGCTTCGCGTGTTGGATGAGGTCCAGGCTATAGCGAAGAAGCTTCAGGCTGAAGGATAATTTTAATAACAGTCCTGAGTGATCGAACTTAGGACTGTTTACTTTTCAATTTGAATACCGTATTTAGTCAGTAGTCCCACTATCTCGGGTAAGGAGAATTTGGCTCCTTTTATTTTATTCCTCTCCGGATCTATCGCATAATTGGTTGATTGTGTTAAGTCAGCGCCTTCCAAATTGGTATTATCAAAGGTAGCGTTCAGCAGGTTACATTGCTTTAGCATGACTTTTTTCAGTTCAGTTTCTGTAAAATCTACTCCTTCTAGTTGTGAGTTTAGAAATGAAGACCTGTTGAGCTTCATCTGGTAGAAGGAGGAATGATTAAGCTGACATTGATCAAAGGATATGGAAAAGCTAAAAGCATTACATTGATCAAAATGCAAACCCAACATCTTGCACTGGGAGCATCTTACATCCTGAAAGGAAGTTTGGGAAAGGTTGGCGTTGCTGAAATTACAACCTATAAATTCGGTTTCTATAAAGTGACAATCTGATAAATCGGTATTGGAGAAATTACAGTTTTTAAAGGTGCAGTATTCATAAGTGCGTCCGGCAATGGATTGATTGGAGAAATCCTTGTTTTCAATGGTTTCTTCTTCAATGTATTCCTGGTTCATGTGATGTTCTTGTGCTTGTTTAATAATTAGCTATCAAATTCAGTTTGTAGTGAAATTATTCGTGAAGGATCAGTCCTGCGTTTGTCAATCATCCGTATTACTGTCTTTAAGAAATTTTTTAAGGTTTATGTTGGAGCCATAAAGAACAATAATGTCATCCTCATTAAGCACCATATTGGGTGTAGGTACGTCTTGTATCTTTTTCTCTGTTATGTGCTTACCTATGGCGCTGTCCACTTCTGATTTATTCATTATGGTAAGCACTAATAGACTGTATTTTCTTCGAAAGTCAACTTCCTTAATGGTTTTGCCAACAAACTCCTGGGGAACGTTTGCCTCAATAATGCTAAAGTCATCGTTTAACTCAAAGGAGTCGATCACATTTTTTAAGCTTAACTTTTTTCCCCATCGTTCGGCTGTTTCTTCTTCCGGGCGAACTATTTCATCGACACCAATAGCCATTAATATTTTTTCATGAAGCGAGTTAATGGCTCTGCTAATTAGCCTTTTTGCCTTCATGTTTTTAAAAACGGCCGTTGCCAGAATATTAGCTCCTTGGTCCTCACCAATAGCAATAATGACAACATCAGTGTCTTCAAGGGGTAAGCCAGCAACAGCTGTTTCGTCAGTTGCATCCATACAAATGGTATGAGATATATTTTCCTTATAGTGTTCGACTCTTTCCATTTTTTGATCAATCCCGATTACCTCATTTCCATGAGCAGTAAGTATTTGTGAAAGAGAAGCGCCAAAATTTCCAAGCCCCACTATGATATATTTCATATTGATATTTTTTAATTGATTGTTATTTCTTCCGTTGGGTAACGATAATTCTGATGTTTAATTTTTTTGAATATTGCGATGACAATAGTGAGCACACTTACTCTTCCGATAAACATAATGGCAATGAGTACAAATTTGCTGGCATCACTAAGGCTACCTGTTATGCCTAAGCTTAACCCAACCGTACTGTATGCTGAAAAACATTCAAAGGCAATGCTCATCAAATCATTTTTGCTGTCAAAAATTGTAAGTAAAACTATGCCTAACCCAATAACAATGAGAGATAGGGAAATGGTAGCAAAGGCACGCCTTACAGAGATTTCGGCAATTTCTCTTTTGAAGACTTCAATTCGGGATTTTCCTTTTGCCAGGCTTAAAATATTCAAGGTGGCAATGGCGAGCGTACTTGTTTTAATACCACCTCCTGTGGATGAGGGGGATGCTCCAACCCACATCAGAAAAAGTATCAATATGGTTGTTGGAAATAACATTTCAGCAGTGTTAATCGTATTAAAACCTGCTGTTCTAGGAGTTGTTGCTCCAAATAATGCAGTTACTACTTTTCCTATTCCCTGGTGTTCTGCTAATGTGTTGTTGTACTCGATGATGTAAAAGGCCAGAAAAGCAATCACAGACAGTGAGATGGTGGTGATTAATGTGATACGACTGTTTAAGTTAAGGGCCCAGGGCCGGTAGGCGACTTTATTTTTCCCGAATGAAAACAGTTTCCTCACCCTGTACTTTATGTAGGTAACAATATTAACGGTAATGGGAAAGCCCAGGCCACCTAAAACAAAAGTCAAAATAATGATCATTTGAAGGAAGTAGTTGAACCTGAATTCCGTTTCGTACAACCCGTTGGTCATGGTGGAGAACCCTGCATTACAAAAGGCCGAGATGGAATGAAATGCCGAGAAAAACAACTGATCATACAGTGAGTTGAAATATTGACTATCCAGGCTGAAAAAGATAAATAGCCCTGCAAAAAACTCTATTCCAAAAGTGATCAGAAGAATGTATTTAAGAATGGAAAATACCTCACCTAATTTTTTGGAGCTGACCATATCGCCCAACACGAGTTGGTTTTCATAACTTGAGCCTCCCTTAAAAAAGTAGCCAAAATAACTGGCAAATGTGAGGATTCCCAATCCGCCTATTTGGATAAGAACCATGATGATAACATGACCTATTTCGGTGAAGTAAGTGCTTGTGTCTACCACAATAAGTCCGGTAACACAAACAGCACTTGTGGCCGTAAATAGCGCATCCAGGAACGAAATTCCATTGTGTGTTGCGTTGGGTAGCATTAACAGTAAAGCGCCAAAAATTATGATGACTAAAAAGCTAATAACAAATAGTTGTGCTGGGTTGAGGACTGTTCGTTTATAATTTATTTTAATTGATGAAAACTCGCGAACAAATGACAGGAACACGGCCAACTCAATCCAGATTGTTAGCGTTAAAATAGGATGTTGTGCAAATGAATTTCTATTGAATAGGTGGATGTAGAAAAGAAAGACGGTAAACAGGATGGTGAGCAGATCGAAAGCAAATACTTTTTTTATTCGTATTATCCTTATTTTCTTTATGTACCGATAACAGGTTGAAATTACCCCGATGGCGAGGATTGGGAAATAGAAATCATATATCGATTGTTTTATGATTTCAGGTAGTGTAAATCCAAAATCTGAGATGATGGCGACAATTCCAACTAAACTTGTCCAAAAAGCAATTTTATGGATGGCCTTCACTTTTTGATTATTGAATTCTTATATCTATGCAATGTATTATTTTTTTTGAATTGCCTATCCAATATAAAGCGTATTCAGCTCCAAATGTTAACGAGGATCTTTTCACAAAGCATTAGACCAATTTCTTGATCAACCCATTAAAGATCAGCCCGTGAAAAGGATAGACGCTGTACCAATAGAGTCTGCCGGCTATGCCCCTTGGGCGGAAGGTGGCTGTTTGAATGAGGATATTGTCTTTTATTTTAAATTCAAGCCATGCCTCACCGGGTAACTTCATTTCAGCAAATAGAATCAAACGCCCTTCCTGTTTGTTGGCATAGAGGACTCTCCAAAAATCGAGGGCATCACCGGAACGGAGTGAATTTTTGTTGGTGCGGCCTCTTTTCAATCCAACACCCCCTACCATCTTGTCTATAAAGCCTCTCAACCTCCATAAGCAATTGCCGTAATACCATCCGTTCTTTCCGCCTATACTCCATATTTTATTAATACACTCATCTAGGTTGTTAAAGGTTTGTTTTCTTTTATCGATAAAGCACCCGTGGAAGGGTACTTGTATATTGTCGGAGATGCTACTGCCAATGCCACTGCTCGCATAGGCATCTATCCAACTTGAAACGATGGTGTTGCTTTCTATTTTACTGAAGGCTTTTGCCAACATCTGGCGATAACTCAATGTTTGGATCTTCAACATCTGATTGAGGTCATCATTCCTGCAGATTACTTCAATCTTCATACTGTCTACCAGGGCTACGGCTAGCCTATAAGATGTTGAGGTGACAAAGTACAACCAGTAGGAGGAGAGGCGTGGTGTCATTACAGGAACAATGAATATCTTTCGTTTTAGATTTCTGACATCAGCAAACGTCAGTAACATTTCCTTATAGGTTAGAATATCTGGTCCTCCAATATCGTAGTTCTTATCGTAGGTGTTATGATTGAATAGGGTTTGAGACAAAAAAGAGATTACGTCCGTAACACCAATCGGCTGACATTTTGTGTTGAGCCACTTGGGTGTAACCATGACAGGAAGCTTTTCAACCAAATCCCGTATGATTTCAAAAGAGGCGCTGCCTGAGCCAATGATGATCGCAGCTCGCAGCGCGGTGAAATGATATTGACCTTTGCCTAATTCCAGCTCTACATTTTTTCGTGATGACAAATGGTCTGATAGATTGGATTCATTGATAATTCCCCCCAGGTAGACTACATGTTTTGCTTGGGTATCGTTGATCGCATTTCTAAAATTAATTGCAGACTCACTTTCCTGGCTTTCATAATCAGATGTTGAAGACATCGAATGCACGAGATAATAGGCACCATCGATGTCTTTTGGTATTTTATCCAGTGAGTTTTTGTCAAGGAGGTCTGCCTCGATGACTTGAACCTTTTGCGGGTCAAGTCCAGGTAGATGAAAACGATTAACGTCCCTTACAACACATACAATCTCGTGACCTGCTTCTATTAAAACAGGGAGAAGTCGTTTGCCAATGTAGCCGGTAGCTCCAGTTAGTAGTACTTTCATATAACGGTATCACAACAAATGAAAGGCCGGAATGTTCACCAAGAGTAAAGAAGAGGTGATATGATGTTTTAATTTTTTTTAATGTGAGTAATAATGTTCCAGTATTTTTAAAGAGAAGAAAAATATTCTTTTCTTAAAGAGATGATGAACTGCAAATAAAAAAAGCAACCCCATAATGAGGTTGCTTTTTTTATTGACTGATCTTAAGTTACTTCTGTCCGTATTTTTTTGAATAACGTTCATAAAGTTCCTGCTGATTACCCGGTAGTGTAATATTCTTACCGCGGATAAAGGCATGTGACAATACATTGGTTCTGTAATCCAATGCATCACCCTCTGACACGAATAGCGTAGCATCTTTTCCGGTCTCCAGCGTTCCTACTCTTGCATCGACTCCCAATGCTTTGGCGGTGTTGGAGGTAATTGTTTTTAATGCATCTTCTTTACCCATACCATAGGCTACTGCAGTGCCTGCAAAGAAGCCCAGGTTTCGGGAACCGTGTAATGAACCGTCTTCAGACAAAGAAACCATGATACCTGCCTGCGTAAGTAAATGTGGCAGCTTATAAGGTAAATCTACTTCATCATCTGTCCTTGGCGGAAGATTGTGTGTGGCTGGCAGAATAACAGGAATTTTGTTCTCCTTCAAGAAGTCAGCTACCATCAATGCGCCTTCGGCTGCAATTAGAGTTATTCGCTTTACGCCATATTTTTGTGCTGTTCGGATGGCAATTACGATCTCTTTGGGGTTGTTGGTATGGATAAAAAGTGTTTTAGTTCCATCGAACAGACCTTGCATAGCCGCCATTTTCAGGTTCACTTCTTTGTTGGCCTGATTTCCGTAAGCCACGGCATCCATAAAGAAATGTTCGAGATTGGTTACCTCATTGTCGTATTCTTTATTGGGTGACTCAGTAAAAGAGAAGGTGGCAAAACTAAACTGGCGCTTTGAGATAGCGGGCCAGTTCATATGAACACCGATATCTTCCGTATGCAATGCATCTTCCCAATTCCATCCTTCCATCTCCATAAGGGAGGAAGTTCCGGAAATGGTGCCACCTGTCGGAGTGGTTTCTGCCAGTAACACCCCATTGAACCTGAAAGTAGGAGGAAATTCAGAATCGGCATTGTAAGAAATAACAGATCTAACATTGGGATTCATATCACCTTCTTCATTCGAATCGCTCATCGCACGCACAGAACTAACTTCTTCTAGTCCCACTTGTGAGTTGGGAAGAATAAAACCAGGATAAATATGTTTACCTGATGCGTTGATTACTTCATAACCTGATAGGTCTATTTTGGCAGTGCTTCCATCCACCACATTGGTGAGTTTTCCTTTATCAAAGGTGATGAGTGCATTTTCAATTATTTGCCCATTACCAATATGTGCTGTTCCACCCGTAATTGCAATCGGTTTCGATTGAGGTGGGGCAGGTACTGGTTTTTGCGCCATGGCGTAAGTGCCAGTGAATAGAACCAATGCGAGTATATAATTTAACTTTTTCATAATGTCTCAGTTAATAATTTATCCTTCTGTCTCTAAACCCATGATATCATCGCAATGAAACTGAAGTTGAATTCTGCCTTCTCCACGTTGGGTCGGGTTGCCAGATTTTTTTGCTCCTTTCAGCTTCTGTATCAATCTTGCGCGTTCCACATCCAGTGCCTTGTTGTTGGCTTCGTCCTTTTCAACATCAAAGTATACCTTTCCATCAATGATGGTTTTTAAAGGTTTAGCATAAACAGAAAGAGGATGATCATTCCACAGTACCACGTCTGCAGATTTTCCTGCTTTAATACTTCCCATTTGATCATCAAGGTGTAGCATCTTGGCAGGATTGAGTGTTACCATTTTCCAGGCATCCTCTTCTGACATACCTGCATATTTTATAGACTTGGCAGCTTCCTGGTTTAACCTGCGACCCATTTCTGCGTCATCGGAATTGATGGCGGTGAGTACCCCAGCGCGATGCATGATAGCTGCATTGTGGGGAATGGCATAACGCACTTCCCATTTGTAGTTCCACCAGTCTGCGAATGTAGAAGCGGCAACACCATGCTCTGCCATTTTATCGGCCACTTTATAACCTTCTAAAATGTGAGTGAAGGTATTCACACGGAAATCAAATTGCTCCGCCACTTTCATCAACATGTTGATTTCAGATTGTACATACGAGTGACAAGAAATAAATCTTTTCTTTCTCAGGATTTCAAGCATGGTTTCATCTGCCAAATCCCTTCTTGGTTTCAAAGCGGTAGGTTTTACTTTGGCTGAAAGGTTATTGTAGGCATTCCACATTTTCTCGTATTCAAGAGCATTGGTAAAAGCATCTACATACACTTGTTCTACGCCCATGCGTGTTTGAGGGTAACGGATGGAGCTGGAGTTGCTTGATCTCTTCACATTTTCACCCAAAGCAAATTTGATGAATCCATCGGCTCCTTTAATTTTTAGATTTTCTGGAGACTCTCCCCATCTTAATTTGATCAATGCAGATTGCCCACCAATAGGGTTGGCACTTCCGTGTAATACTTGTACGGCCACAACACCACCTGCTAATGCGCGATAAATGTTGATGGCTTCAGAGTCGATCACGTCACCAATGCGAACCATACCTGAGTTGGTAGCTACATCATTGATGCTGGCCGCACCAATATGGGAGTGTTCGTCTATTATTCCTGCAGTAAGGTGCTTACCTGTGCCATCTACTACTTTGGCACCGCCATCTGATAAGTTCTTCCCGATTTTTGAAATTTTCCCATCTTTTAACAATACATCCGTATTCTGAAGGATACCATCACTTTCGTTGGTCCACACGGTTGCATTCTTAATTAAAATGGTTTCAGTAGCTGGAAGAGCAGGATAACCGTGTCCGTTGAAAGGGAAGATGACTTTTCCCAACTCTTCTTTAGCAGTATCACCTGCTGCATTATTGGCAGATTGAGCAATGTCACCAGTGCGGTTGCCTGTCCATGATACCCATGTACCATCAATCAATTGTCCTTTTCCTTTCCAACCGTTTCCTTCACTCCATCCGGATAGACGGATGCTTCCTTTACTCTCTTTCTCTGGCTTAAAGGTGAGGGTAATCAGATCATTGTCGAAAGTTGCATTGGCATCCAGTGATGTGTCACCCGTTTTTATTTTGGCTTTATGGCTTCCGGCATCTCCTGTTATCTCCAGGTTGTAGGTTTGTCCATTGATGGATAGGTTATAGTTCCCGCTATGGTCCTTCACGTTCAAAGGCTTTATAGCATAATGATCTCCTTGAATCCAATTTTGGTAAATGACGGTTTTATCGTCAAACAATTTTCCTGAAGTGATGATGAAGTTGGCGAGCATGCCTTTTTTCAGACTGCCCACCTGATCATCAATTTTTAACAACTGAGCAGGAGTCGTGGTTAGCGCCTTCAGAGCAGTGGCCTCAGTAAGTCCATTGGCAATGGCCTTTCTCATATTTGGTAAAAAGTCGCTGGCTTTCTTTAGACCTGAAGCTGTGATTGAAAAGTTAATTCCATTCTTTTCCAGAGCAGCAAGATTAGCAGGTGCCAATTCCCAGTGTTTCATTTCTTCCAATGATACTTTCTGAGCATCAAACGGATCTTCTACATCATAGGCATCAGGAAAATTGATGGGCACTATGAGTGATGCATTCGCGGCTTTGACTTCGTTGATTCTCTGATATTCGTCTCCACCTCCTTTGATGATATATTGAACTCCAAACTCATCACCGAGTTTATCTGCTCGTAAAATATTTGCCCAACTGTTGGCCTCAAAAACCTGTGGTAATCTTTGATTTTGAATCCATGCTTCCAGCGAATTGTCGGCAAAAGGTCTGGGGTTTTGACTACCAAACCAGTCTGCATCCATTTGCGTTTGGCGCAATACAGCAATAAAACCCATCAAAGAAACAGGGTAGGTTTGTGTGGATGATCCTTTTGAAAATGAGAATTGAGCTGCAGCCTTTTGTTTGATGAGGGCAGTATTATCATTTTTTTCATTGAGACTCACGAAGGCACTGGTACCACGTGCAAGTCCATCGAACTTGGTGGTAAGTACTGCTCCAAATCCGGATTTCCTTAACTCTTCGGCTGCTTTCGTGTCAATTGTAAATTCATCTGCAGCGTTGTAGTGTGCCCGAACCGCCTGATTGGCATTATAGGCACCCTTTGTTTTGGATTGGGTCTGCTCCGGACCACTGAACCGATTACCGCTTGGCCTTTCTACATCAGGCAAACCGTAGTTGGAAAACATATCAATCAGGGAAGGGTAAATGTATTTCCCTTTTAGATCAATAGTGGCATAACCTTTTGGTACGGAAAGGTTTGAGCCCACTTGTTCTACTTTGTTTCCTTTAATCAGTAATGTGGCATTTTGTAAGGTAGTTTGAGGGTCAACCACAATAGTGGCGTTGGTAAAGGCATATTGACCCGCTCGATTGTCTTTTACGTCATTTCGAGGGAATGTCTCCTGTGCCCAGGCTCCCCATCCTGTGACTAGCAGCATGAGGGTTAGCATAAATTTGAACTTCTTCATGTGGTAATTTTTTGTATTGATACATGGCAATTTGGTGTTAAATTTTAAGGTATGAAATAATTCAATGGATGAGTTTGGGGAATATATGGATGTGCGGTTATATAGGATGTATTGAAGGAAGAACTAGGAATCCCTGATGCAGTATATGTTACGTAATAATAGGTGTTTCCGACTCAATTCGTCCAAAACCGGACAGATTATAGGGTTTACCAGCAATAACTGGGCAAGTCCAATTTTATGTACAGTATGTGTGAAAAAACAGAGAGAAACTATCTTTCCCCCATCCTGCAATAAAGGGCAATATCCTGTTCATTTTCAGGAATAATCACTCATCCTAAATGTTTGAAAAGTGTAGCTTTAGGGCAAACATCCATATCCTTATGCTAAAATTACTTTACAAGACTTTTCTTATTGGATTTTGTTGCACGCTTGTGACGTACAACATCAGCTATTCTCAAAATCAGCCTGCACTGGCAATTACGAATGTTACAGTAATTGATGGAAATGGGGGTGAACCTTTGTTTGATCAAACGGTACTGATACGGAATGGTAGCATTGAAGAGATTGGAAAAGCATCCTCGATTAAAGTGCCTAAAAGCGCAAAAATCATTGATGGGAAGGGCAAGTTTCTTACACCGGGTTTCGTAGATTCTAATGTGCACGCCTCCATTTACGGAGGAATGAATCGTCCTGAAACGGTTATAAAATATGAATCGCAAAGTGAGGCACTGGTAACAGAGTTTGCACAACTTCAACTCAAGTACGGAGTTACGACCATTCGCGATAGTTTTGGAACATTGATTCCTTTGATGGCGGTGAGAGATCGTATCAACAGAGGGGAAGTAGTAGGCCCACGCATGTTGGTAGCTGGTAATATAGTAGGGTGGGGCGGTCCGTTTTCTGTCAGTTGGGCGTTGGCAAAACCATCTGACATCAATGTGTTTCAGGAGCATTGGAATGATTTTATTACCCAGGGGTCTGGTGAGGAGCTAATGGATATGTTGCCAGAAGAGCTTAGCGTAGCGATCAACAAGTACCTTGATAAAGGACCTGATTTTATTAAGTACGGAGGTACTTCTCATTTTGATAATCCAGTGATGATTGGTTTTTCACCACGGGCTCAAAAGGTAATTGTAGATGAAACGCACAAACGGGGATTGATTGCTGAAACTCATTCTACTAATCTTGAAGGTTTGCGCTTGTCTATTGAAGCGGGTATTGACCTTATTCAACATCCGGAACATGCCACAAGGGTGCTGCCTGATGAGTTGGTGCAAATGATAAAAGACCGCAATATCATTTGTGCAATGCTCAGCAATACCATCACGGGCGAGGTGTGGCAACAGCATGTTCAAAAAAGAAAGGCAGTACTTGAAAGCATTAAAAAGAGAGATGAAGCTTTTGGACCCGGGCATATTAAATCTTCGACCCAAAAGGGAAGGGAGGCACAGGAGGCCGGAGACTATATGGAAATTGCTCGCACCAATGCCAAAAAATTAATTGAAGCGGGTTGTCTTGTAACTATCGGTACAGATAATTACCAGGGATCTGCACCCGAGTTTTTGAGGGCCCCTAAGCCTCCCAATCAAGAGCCAGGTTCCGGAAGTATAATGGCCATAGAGGGTTTGGTGGAATTGGGTATGACTCCCGCTCAGGCTATTGTAAGCGTAACAAGAACCGGAGCAATGGCAGCAAAAGGTTTGGATCGTTTTGGAACAATTGAGAAAGGCAAGATGGCTGATATGGTGCTACTGGATGCTGATCCGTTAACGGATATTTCCAATATAAGAAAAATAAATACGGTGATTAAAGATGGCAAAGTGATTGATATCTCTCGTTTGCCAGAAAAACCTGTCTTTAGGAAATAACATCTGGGCTGACCACAAAAATAAAAAAGGCTGACTCACTTTTGAGTCAACCTCTTTATTATCTCGTAGAGTTGTGGCTATTTGTCGATAGACCCAACCACACGTTTCATGAATTCATTCAGGGCTTCCTTTTTGGGTTTACCTTCCTTTATCATCGCACTCACTTCCAAGGCACCATACATATTGGAAAGTAACTCTCCAATCACATCGAGTTCTTCGTCCTTAAGTGATGACACTTCTGTTACCGATTCAAGCGTTTCGATGGTCTCCTGCAAAAAGTCAGCATCGTTTTGCTCCACAAATTCTGTAAAGTGCTTAATTAGGGGCAGTCTCATTGATAAAATCTTTAAGCACTTCGAACTTATTGGTTTGCACCTGCTTTAAGAGCTCTCCTTTGTTAAAGGCAGCAAAAGTGGGAAGGTTGTCTACATTGGCCAGCTTTCTTGAGTTTGGAAATTTCTCTGCATCAGCAATGATGAAAGTAGTGCCAGGCATTTCTGTTGACAGTTTCTTAAACTTTGGCTTCATGATCCTGCAATTGCCACACCACCCAGCGGTATACTGTACCAAAACTCGGTCAGCCTTTTTTACCAATTCCTGTAAGTTATCTTCTGTTAATTCGTTTACCATTTTAGTTCATGCTTAAATAAGTGGCTACTCCTTTTCTGTCCGCTGTCATCGCCTCTTTTCCTTCTTCCCAGTTGGCTGGACATACCTCTCCATTGGTCTGCACGTGCGTATAGGCATCAATTAAGCGCATGTACTCTTTTACGTTTCTACCCAATGGCATATGATTGATTCCTTCATGGAATACGGTTCCTTCTTCATCGATGAGGTAAGTGGCACGATAGGTTACATTCTCACCTTGCACCAGTTCCAGGTTTTGTGCTTCATCGTATTCAACGCCAGTGATGTCTAATATTCCCAATGCATTGGCCAGGTTTCTGTTACTGTCAGCCAAAAGGTTGTAAGTAACACCTTCAATTCCCCCATTATCTTTTGATGTATTTAGCCATGCGAAATGTACCTCAGGAGTATCACAGGATGCGCCAATCACAATGGTATTTCTTTTTTCAAATTCACCAAGGGCGTCTTGAAATGCGTGAAGCTCTGTAGGGCATACATAGGTGAAATCTTTGGGATACCAAAATAGCAGTACTTTTTTCTTGTTTTCTATTGCCTCGTTTAAAACATTTATTTGAATGGTGTCGCCTAACTCATTGATGGCGTTAACCTTTACACTTGGGAATTTTTTACCTACTAATGTCATTTTGAAATACTTTTATTGTTCAAGAATTATAACCTCAAATTTAACCTAATAGTTTAGAGGTAAGAAGGCTGAAATATTTTTGGGCACAAGGCTGCTCCAAATAAAATTTCATTGTTTGAAGCAAGATTAAGCTAATGTCTTGCTAAACAATTTTTGTCAATACATAAGGAGGGGAATAGGTGTATTTGCCAAACAAAATTACTTTGCTAAATTTTTAATTTTTAGAGCAAAATAATTCCCTTGATTTCAAGGAATTATTTGAAATCTGTCTGAAGTGCCCCCAAAAGTATTTACTAATTTTTGGCTGGTGGTGTAATCATTATATGAGCACGGTGTGTGCCTGGATCCATAATCCATGGCATGCCTGGAGCCGCAGGTTTTAGAGGAAGCCCAGTGCTTTCTGAAGTGGCAAATGGAATGTAGACTACTGACCTTAGATTGGCTCCAGTTACTTCACCTGTTTCGGTGTTAAATACTTCATCAGGTCCTGATAACACATATAAACTACTATTCTGAGGGATTTTTAGCTTCCCGGATTTTACTTCTTCTTCTCTTATATCAAAGATTTCTTTAAAACTTTTGCCTTCTTTTTTTAGTTCACGACCACGGGCCATGAATTCATCAAGCTCTTTATAATAACAAGCCACATTAAATCCTTTTTGTGCAGGATCATCGGCTAGGCAGATTAAACCATTGGTTCCCTTTCTTAACACAATAAACTTCCCATCCTCTGCGAATCCATAAATCATCACTCCGTCACGCTGATCTTCAGGAGCAGCCATTACGGCAGCTTTCATTTGTACTTCCTTACCTGGCACTTTGGATTGTGCAAATAGGGGTGTAGATGAGATGGTGAGAATTAGAAGGAATGTAAGTGTTTTCATGTGTGATTTGTATTTAGAGACTCTTGCTTCAGACTCAAATTTAGAGCAATTCTTCATCTATTTCAATTATCAGAAGGCAGACTGCCTTTTTTACCTACTGAATTCGGTTGTTCACCTACGAATGGCTGGGAATGGCCTATTTACCATTGTGTAGAGATTGACTGCATCCTACTTTTGAATCAAATATTTAGAAATCATGGAAACAACAAATAACAGGACCGGAGAGAATTTTAGATCGTCCGGAAATTCGGGTAAAATATTTTCTGGGGTAATTGTAGTGATTGTTGGTTGTGTATTGCTGGCCAATAAAATGGGAGCAGAAATACCACGTTGGATTATCAGTTGGGAAATGCTATTGATCGCCATTGGGTTTTATGTTGGCGCTAAACACTCTTTCAGAAATTGGGGGTGGATCATTCCCGTATTGATAGGTTCTGTGTTTCTCGTGGATAGGATTGTGCCTGATTTAGAATTTCGACCTTATTTATGGCCGGTTGCAATTATTGCAGTAGGGTTATATATCATATTGAATCCTAAAAATTGTAGCAGTCGGCAATGGAAGAATAGCGATTGGAAGGCAGGTATGGGAATGTCTGATGGCGGAAAAAAGAAACAAGAGGACGGGGATGACTACCTGAATTCTGTTTCAGTTTTTGGAGGAGTAGAGAAGAATATTGTTAGCAAGGATTTTAAAGGAGGGGAAGTAACTACATTTTTTGGAGGATCTTCCATCAATCTGACCCAGGCCGATATAAAATCGAGAGCGGTGTTAGAGCTCACACAGGTATTTGGTGGGGCACAATTAATTATCCCATCCAATTGGAAGTTGAGTTCAGAAGTGGTATCCGTTTTTGGAGGCATTGAAGACAAGAGATCGTATAACAAGGATCAGGAAAATGAACCCGTGAAGACCCTTGTCCTAAAAGGCACCTCGATATTTGGGGGTATTGAGATTAAGAGTTATTGAATAGTAAGTAAAAGCACGTTTTATGAATTGGTATATTGCAAAAGTAGCATTTAACATAGTGAGTGGATCTGGTGACCATACACCTCAATTTGATGAACAATATAGATTGATAAAAGCAGAATCCATGGAAGAAGCATTTCAAAAAGCTGAGTATATTGGAATGAATGAAGAAGAGGTTTTACTGAACGAAAAACATGAAATTGTCAAATGGGATTTTGTTGGAATTTCAGAATTGTATCCGGTGAATGAATTGAGAGATGGTATGGAGCTGTTTTCGGGTATTCATGAAGTGGAAGATCGCGGGGCTTATATGGAGCTGATAAAATTGAAATCAGCTTACGTGAAAAGTAAATTTGATACTGTGAGCGAAAACGTATAATGAACCGTAGTCGCAAAATTGCATTTCTTGAAATTTCATGGTGGTTCACCTGGACATGCCTTCAGGCATTTGCTTTAAATTTTGCGGGGTTTAGTTGGAAGATAAGTATTACCGATGCGGTTGTATCCAATTTTATTTTAGGATGGGAGGGGTATTCAATCATTTTGATGTTGAAATTTTATCAGCCGGACAAGTCAAAACTATACTACTTGTTGCTGTGGAGTGCTGCCTTATCAGGTATTTGTGTTTTGGTAATTGAGTTTTCTTTGGGTTTAATTTTTGAAAGCAACACTTCTTACCTGATGTTTCTTGATAATACTGCACTATTGCGTTTCGGTTTTTCTTTTCTCATGCTGGCTTTTATAGCGGTGCTCGGCTGGACATGGTTCTATTTGCAAACGCAACAAAAGGATGAACTTCGCAAAGCAGATGTCGATAAACTTTCAAAAGAAGCAGAACTGTATAGCCTTCGTCAACAATTACAACCTCATTTCCTTTTCAATAGCTTAAACTCAATCAATGCTTTAATAATTACAGAGCCCCAAAAGGCACGGAACATGGTGCAACAACTCTCTGATTTTTTCAGAGGAACATTAGGGAGGCAAGAATCTCATAAGGTGACGCTTTCTGAAGAATTGGAGCAGTTGCGGTTGTATCTTGAAATAGAAAAAGTTCGATTTGGCCATCGCCTGAAAACGGAAGTGTTCATGGATGAAAAAACCATTGGTTATATGATCCCTTCCCTGTTATTGCAGCCGGTAGTTGAGAACGCCATTAAGTTTGGATTGTATGATGTTACGGGAGATGTGCTCATAAGTATTCAGGCTGAAGCGGTGGGTAACGACCTACAGATTTGTATTGAGAATCCGTACGACCCGGAGACCATTTCATCAAGTAAGGGCGTAGGGTTCGGGTTAAGCTCTATTGAAAGGAGATTGTATCTGTTGTATGGTCGGAATGACTTACTTACAACAGAAAAAAAGAATTCAAAATTTAGAACATGCTTATTAATCCCTCAAACATCATGAGTAAGGTGATAATAATTGATGATGAGCCACTGGCAAGAAGCATTGTTAAAGAATATTTGTCGCGATACCCGGAGATGGAGGTGGTACAGGAATGCGGAGATGGGTTTGAAGGCGTAAAGGCCATTACAGCATGGCAACCTGATTTAATCTTTCTGGATATTCAAATGCCAAAGATCAGTGGATTTGAAATGTTGGAGCTGATTGACAATCCGCCAGGAGTTATTTTTACGACTGCCTTTGATGAATTTGCTATGCAGGCATTTGAGACCAATGCTGTAGACTACTTACTGAAACCTTTCAGTCAGGATCGTTTTGAAAAGGCTATCGAAAAATGGAAAAACCAACAACCTAAAAATGAGGCCATTAAACCTTTATTGGAAGATCAGGTAAAACAACCAGAAGAGAGTACGAGGGTAGTGGTTAAGGTGGGTAGCGCCATCAAGATATTACCCATTCAGGAGATACTTTACATTGAAGCGTATGATGATTATGTAAAGATTTATACGAAAGATGGCTTTCATTTGAAGAAGAAAACAATGAGTTTTTTTGAGAAAGCCCTGGATCCAAAACAATTTGTTAGGGTGCATCGTTCTTACATTATCTCTTTGAGCCAGTTGACGAAGATTGAGATGAAGGAAAAGGACAGTCATGTGGCCAAGATGAAGGATGGTGTTGTCATTCCTATGAGTAAAAATGGCTATTCCAAACTGAAGGAAGTGTTGGGGTTATAATTCCGGCTCGTTAATTGCAAAGTGGTAGTTATATTGAGATGTTAATTCCAATGCAATGAATGTAAAACTTATCACGATAATATTACTGCTGGCTATCGTTTCTTCATGCCGCAGTACGCGCACTCCGGTTACTCCTCAGCAGCCCTCTTTGCCTGAAGGTGAAGTGGAAATAATAGTAGCTTGCTCAGGGCCTGAATTTTTTACAGATGGGGAAGTGTTCAGGGCGAATTCTGTGGGTGAAAGCATGGACTTATCAGTCTCCAAACGCAAGGCCATGACTAACGCCCGCTCTCAATTGGCGGCAAGTATCCAAACAACGGTAAAGTCAGTAACGGATAATTATGTAAAGTCAAGCGAAAATAACAATGAAGAGGAAATAGGAGAGCGTTTTGAGAGCTTGAATCGGGAAGTAGTGAGCCAGGAGTTGAGGGGAATTAGAAAAATTTGCGAGAGGTATTTTCATACGCCTGAAGGTAACTATAAAACGTATGTGGCGATCGAGCTTTCTGCACAGGAACTGGTGAGTGCATATCACAGCAGATTGCAAAACATGAAGGGAATTGACTATGATTACGAGAAGTTCAAACAAATATTTGAAGCGGAGATGCTCAGGAATAAGCAAGACTCAATTGATGATTGAGTCAGGAAGATAAATCTGTTTGACAATAAGAGACTTACCAAATTCACCCCATATTTTATCCGTTTTTATTGAACTATTAACCCTATAAGTATGTAGGTTTAATTGGAATTTATTGTTTCAGCAGAATAGGTATATCTATTCCATCTTGGATTTCAATTAAATGAATGAACAAGCCAACAGACATACAAGAATTGCCATCTATGCCTAATGCTGATTCGGAAGCATTGTTAAAAAAATATATCGATGTAAGGGCACATACCCTGCAGATAGTACGTCCGTTGCGTGCAGAGGATTTTGTTGTACAGCCTGTAGTGGATGTTAGTCCCGCAAAGTGGCACATGGCACACACCACATGGTTCTTTGAAGAGTTCTTTCTTGCGAAATCATCAGACAGCTATAAACGTTTCCATCCGAGGTACGCGTTTCTCTTCAATAGTTATTATGAAAGTGTAGGTGAGCGGGTGCTGCGCCCAAACCGAGGCAACATGTCGCGTCCCACGGTAGATGAAATAAGGGATTATCGCCAATTTGTAGATGAACACATGATGTCATTAATTCCACAATTGAACCCTGCCTCTCTTCAATTGTTGGAACTGGGACTGAATCACGAACAACAACATCAGGAATTGATGTTAACAGACATTAAGTATGTGCTTGGACATAATCCATTGTTTCCTCCCTACGATGAGCAATTTGAAGAAACTCCGAATCGTAAAATTGAGGAAGGATTTATTTCCATTGAAGAAGGGGTGTACGAAGTAGGATTTGAAGGAGAGGGATTCCATTTTGATAATGAAAAAGAGCGGCACAAGGTTTATGTAAATCAATTTGAAATCAGAAAGAACCTTGTGACCAATTCTGAATACAAGGAATTTGTTGAAGCTGGAGCATATCAGAATCCAAAATACTGGCACAGTGATGCCTGGGCCTGGATTAAGGAGAATAATATCACCCAACCCCTTCATTGGCATCAGATAGATAATAATTGGTATAGGTATGCCTTAGCGGGATTGCAATTACTGGATGGTGGAGAGCCAGTGACGCATGTTAATTTTTATGAGGCAGCCGCTTTTGCAGAATGGTCAGGGATGCGCTTGCCTACGGAATTTGAATGGGAAGTGGCAAGCGATCAATTTGTTTGGGGGCAACGATGGGAGCATACGAATAGCGCCTATTTGCCATACCCTGGTTTTTTAAAACCCGAAGGAGCCATTGGTGAATACAATGGCAAGTTTATGGTCAATCAAATGGTATTGCGTGGTAGTTCTGTAGCAACACCTACTGGGCATAGTAGAAAAACATACAGAAATTTTTTTCATCCTCATCTTCAATGGCAATTTTCTGGAATAAGACTTTGTAAAAAATGATTCAAACGAAAACGTACAATAAGGAGGTCTTAAAAGCAATTGAAGAGGGTCTAGACCGAAAGCCAAAACGATTGCCCAGTTGGCTATTTTATGATGAAATTGGTGATAAGATATTCCAGGCTATTATGCGAATGCCAACTTACTACCTTACGGCAAGTGAGTTTGAAATTTTCAGAACGCAGAAGGATAGAATATTGAACCACATCATTGCGGATGGGAGTTCGTTTAAACTCGTAGAGCTAGGTGCGGGGGACGGAACAAAAACAGAAGTGTTGTTAGTTTATTTCCTAAATAAAAACGTGCCTTTTACTTATGTGCCAGTGGACGTATCAGAGGCTGTTCTGACTCAGTTGTCCACAAGGTTAAAAAAATCCTTACCTGATTTGAAAATTCACCCTGAGCGTAAACTTTATAGTGAAGCACTGGAAATTATGAAGAATGATACCAGTGAAAGGAAGCTGATATTGTTCCTTGGTGCCAACATTGGAAATTTCAATAGCGAAGAAGCGATCACGTTCATTAAGAAACTTGCAATTAATATGAATGCGCCAGATAGGTTATTGATTGGCTTTGACTTAAAAAAAGACCCCCGTCTTATTCAGGCAGCTTATGATGACCCAGAGGGGATCACACGAGAATTTAATCTGAATCTGTTGGGCAGAATCAATAGAGAATTTGGCGGACAATTTGATTTGGAACTGTTTTCACATTATCCTTTTTATGACCCAGAAACAGGAGTCACAAAAAGTTTTTTAGTGAGCAAACAAGAACAAGATGTGTGGATTGATGCGTTGGAAAAGTATGTATACTTTGAAGAGGCCGAGGTTATCCATACAGAGGTGTCACAGAAGTATGACCTGAAAATGATCAATCTACTGGCGGCTCAGACAGGCTTGGAAATCGTTGACGTGATTTATGATCAGAAGAAGTATTTTGCCGATGTAGTTTTTAAATTGAAAGATTAAATGGGCTTACCGTAAATTTTTTCGATTTCATTTGCATATTTCTTTTCCAGCACGGTTCTTACTGGTTTTAAGGTATGGGTAATTTCCCCTTCTTCTGCAGTCCATTCTTTTGGGCATAAAACGAATCCCTTAATTTGTTTAAAATTGGGCAGCTCGCCATTAAGTATATTTATCTCAGATTGAAACTTGTCAATCACCTTAATATTGTGAATCATAAATTCCCCTGAAGTCCAGTGAATGTTTTCACTTTTGCACCAGTCCTCCATTATTCCGAAATGAGGAACGATCAATGCTGCCACAAATGGTTTCTGAAATCCAATGATCAGGCACCGTTGAATAAAGGGTGATTGGGCAAGGTGATTTTGAAGTTGTTGAGGAGCAATGTATTTCCCCGATGAAGTTTTAAATATTTCCTTTTTGCGATCCGTTATTTGTAAAAACCGTTGGTGCACTATCTTTCCGATGTCGCCAGTTTTGAACCAGCCATCTGCTGTGAAGGCCTCCTTAGTGAGTTCAGGCTTCATAAAATAGCCCTGAGTAACGTTTGGCCCTTTTACCCAAATCTCACCTTCACCTTCTTCCTCATTTTCATTGTTTTCCAATGCTTCTATTTTTATCTCAACACCAGGAATAACCAAACCTACAGTCCCAAATTTATTTAGCCCCGGATCAAAACGATTAATACTTATCATCGGTGATGTCTCGGTGAGTCCATAGCCCTCAGCAACTTGTATACCTGCCGCAGTCAGCAGCCGCCCTATCTCTGGTCTTAAGGTTGCAGCTCCCACAACCATATACTTAATTCTTCCCCCTAACATTTTTCGCCAATGACGGAGAACCAAAAGCCTGGCGAAAAACAGTTTTAATCCGTAGTTGAAACCAATCCTTTCGCGCTCTTTATATTTTCTACCAATATTAATCGCCCACTGAATTGTTTTTCGTTTGATTGTATTCTTTGATAATAGTTGTTGTTGTAGGTAGTCATACATCTTTTCCAACACCCTCGGTACCGATGTACAGAATAGAGGTCGCACTGATTTAAAGTCGTGAGTAAAGCTTTCACGTGAACTGCTGAAGTAAATGGAAACCCCAAAGGCGATGTAAGCATAGTTGGTCGTGCGTTCGAGAATGTGACTAAAGGGTAAAAAGCTCAAGACAGCATCTTCGGGTTCCAGTGGGATGAAAGTAAGTGCTGATTTAATATTACAAACGATATTATAATGGGAGAGGATAACTCCTTTTGGTTCACCAGCACTACCTGACGTATACATAATACATGCAGTATCCGTTGGTTCTACCTTGCTTTTTATTCGTTCCAGTTCATCTAATCTTTGCTGAGGAGATTTGTAATTCAGTGCTTCAAAATAATCAATTGCCTCTGATTCAATCTGAAACACCATGGGTTGCTGTGGCACCAACAAAGCAATCGTTTTAAATTGTTTTAAACTGTGACTTGTTGTTATGCACAACCTGGCCTCAGTTTCTTCAAGAATATTTTTGAACTCCTCACCGTATTGGTAGGGATGGATAGGAACTACCACCATGCCAATTTGCTGACAGGCAAAATCAATGATCATCCATTCTGGTCGACCGATGTAAGGAACCAATACTGCTTTATCTCCTCTTTTAAAATTATTGTTTAGTAACCAACAGGAGACATGATTAACCTTCCATTGAAACTCTTCAATGGATATGGGTTGCCATTTGTCATTAACAAAATAATTGAGTGCTCGTGAGTTTGGATATTTCTTTTGTTGATAGTCTATGAGATCAAACAAACGGGTAAAGTCATTGCCTTTTTTTGAGCTGATCTCCATGGCTATTCATTGGTAGGTTTTAAATAAAGTATATCGTAAAGAATTTCAAAAAATTCCGGAAAGTCGGGTAGGTCGTTGTGTTTACCATCTTGGATTGGATGTAGTGTTATCTTTTCAGGGTATAGGGCTTTTAATTTTTCACTTTGCTTGAAGGTAATTAATTTATCATTTGTACCGTGGATAATATGAATAGGGAAGGTTCCTGTTTTAAGATACAGATCTGTTCGCATATCATATTTGAGTAACCATTTTAATGGTGTGAAGAATAAATACCGGTTCACATTATAGTAGAAACTGTAGTAAGGCGAGTCCAGGATGAGCATTCTTGGGTTATTCCAGGAGGCCACCCGTGCTGCAATGCCACTCCCCAATGATCGGCCATATATTACAATTTTATCTTCGGAGTAAGATTGAGTCAGCCATTTGTAAATATAATTAGCGTCATTAAATACCTTTTTCTGGCTTCTTTTTCCCCTACTTTTCCCAAACCCTCTGTAGTCGATCATAATAAAGTCATACCCATTGCTGAGGAAATCCTTTGAAAATTTGCCCCATCCCTTTATGCTTTTGGAGTTGCCCTTAAGATAAAAGACGATACCCCTTGTATTAGGAACCTTAAAATAGATGGCATTGATTCTGCCTCCATCTTCCATGTCAAAATTCAGCTCTTCAAATGGGAAAGGATACTTGAATGTAAACGAAGGCGCAAGTCGTTCGGGTCGGAAGAATGCAAAGTGTTGAAATAAATAAAACGACACACAAATGGCGACATAGATGATGGCAACAATTAGTAGTATGTCGATCATAGATTCTTCAATTTAGGAAGAATGGATTGAATATACGATGTAGATTATTTTAAAATTTCTTTTAGGTGGGTGTGGTATGATTCAAAATCACGAATGTTTTTATGGCCCGCTCCTTCAATGATAATGAAATTATCAGGTTGATCTAATAGGGGCTTTAGCTTCTCAGCAGAGGAAAGAGGTACAACCCAGTCTTCAGTTCCATGAAAGATAAATTTACGGGAAGTGACCTTTGGGAGCGATTCAATATTGGACTGCGAAAGATCAATTGGAAATAGGTATAACGCAGGCAGAAGAGGCCAATAGACTACATCTTCGAATTCAGCAAATGGAGTTTCAAGAATTAAGATATCAGCCCTCACTTTTGTGGCGAGATGTGATGCCACGGTAGAACCCAATGATCTGCCATATAGGATTATCTTCGAAGGGTTGAACTCCTGGATCGCCCAGTTGAAAACTTCAAAGCTATCATGATACAGATTATTCGGGTTTGAGATGCCTTCACTCTTGCCGTACCCTCGGTAGTCATACATCAACACATCGTATCCCAGTGCCGTAAAGTCAATTGCATAGTTGCCCCACCTTTGTAAATTATCAGCATTGCCATGGGTATAAAAAATCAATCCTTTGGATGGGGTGGGAGACTTGAAGAGCAAGGCATCAAGTTCGATGCTGTCATTGATTGCTATAAAGTATTCCTGAAAGGGCTGAGAAAATCTGAATTGATAGTTGTGCGGATAAGAGGTGGATTGAAAAATAACCTGGTTGCGAAAGGTGTAAAAAAGCGTCAATGAAAGAATGTAAACACCGATAAGGAGGAACAACCATAATCGAAATTTCCGGCCACTAAAAATGGGTATTGGCATGCCTACAAAGGTATCATCTTATTTGATAGAAGTGTCAATCAAGTAACTTCCCGAGCAGTACTTCCGCTTTGCTGTTTATCGGGTTTCCTGAACTTCTTCGGAACGAAACAACCTGACCGACATGCCAGATCGCATCGGCAATGGGCCCGTTCAATAGATTCCAAAACGGATATTCAGTTTTCTTGTCACCACTCTGAAACACCATTTTGAATTCATTTAAATCATTTTTGGTTGATAATTTGAGTTGTTGACTTGCCTTTTGAATATTCAATAATGTTCTTTCTCTTAACTGATGGTAGGAAGGGTCTTTATCCTCATGTGGAAATACAGTGGTTGTTGTCCGGTGGTATTGACGATTATTTTGGTTAATTCATAAATGTGTTGAAGTGTTTCTTTTGAGGTTCTGGCCTCGTCTCCCGGTCTGTAATTGAGGTCTGTTTCTCTTAAGCCCTCTGTGGCCCAATAGTACCTGAAGCCCAGCCCGTCCACCATACGCGCGGCAACGGTTTCTGCTGTATAATTTTCCGGGTAGTCAGGAATTTGGTAATAGGGCAAATCAGTTTGACCGTTGCAAAAGAAGGAAGTTGCTATTCCGATTGAAATGATAATTAGCTTTAATTTCATTTTTAATAATTAGATTTTAGAACATCAGATAGTACTGAACAATCAGAAAAGTTTTAACTGGTCTGATTTGTCATTCATTTTGTTAACTGGAGTGATTCTTCAAAGTTACTCATGGAAATTCCCAAAAGTCTTATTTTTTTTGATTCCGGATCTGTACTGACTAGCATCGATTTAACGGCCTTCATGATTTCATTGATATCATTTGTACGCTCAGTAAATGATTGACTGCGTGTAATCTGTTTAAAATCGTGATACTTAATTTTTAATGTAACGGTTTTGCCCTTAAGTTGGTTACGGGACAACCTGTTGTAAACTGACTGTCCTATTTTGTCCAATTCCTCATACATTTCATCTAATGTGGTAAGGTCTTGTGGGAAGGTGTCTTCTGCGCCTACCGATTTGGCTTTGCGGTGTGGCTGCACTGGACGATTATCTTCACCTCGTACAATTTTGTAAAAGAACTTTCCTGTTTTGCCAAAATGGCGGATCATCTCCACCTCGCTTAACTTTTTCAAGTCAGCACCACAGTGGAGTCCCAATGTTTTCATTTTGGCTGCAGTTACTTTACCTACTCCGTAAAATTTTTCCACTGGTAAATCTTCCATAAACTTTTCGATCCTGGAGGGCCCAATAAAGGTGATGCCATCCGGTTTATTAATATCCGATGCAATCTTTGCAATAAATTTATTGATTGATATTCCTGCGGATGCCGTCAGATGAAGTTCGTCTTTAATTTCCTTTCTTATGCGCTCTGCGATCTCAATGGCAGACCCAATATTGAGCTTATCTAGTGTTACATCCAGATATGCTTCATCCAATGAAAGTGGTTCTATGATATCGGTATAACGTTTAAAAATCTTTCTGATTTCTTGAGAAACTGCTTTGTATACGTCAAATCGGGGTTTGATAAATATGAGATCCTTGCACAGCTCCACCGCTTGTTTGGAAGGCATGGCAGATCGAATGCCATATTTTCGGGCTTCATAACTTGCAGCGGCCACCACGCCTCCTCGTCCATTGGGAGATCCGCCTACTACAAGTGGCTTACCAACGTAAAAGGGATTGTCGCGTTGCTCAACAGATGCATAGAATGCATCCATGTCAATATGGATAATTTTGCGAAGCATCAACACGAATTTCTTAATTGCAAGAATGAATTGAAACCATTTGTTGATTTAAAATTGTATTGATGAGAAAGTGTAGGATTCTTTGTACTTATAGCCTGTGGATAGCCTGGCTAGTAGAAGCACTTTCTTTTCTGGCTGTAACATAGTACATCTTCATCATACCTCTGTTCTTGGCCTCAATCTCCCCCCTGAATTCGCACTCAAATGTATCTTTAATCAATTGATAGGTGCTTTCAGAGATGTTAATTTTTCCGGGTTCTGAACTGGACTCCATCCGAGCCGCAATATTTACTGTATCACCCCAGATATCGTACGCAAATTTCTTCGTACCTACCACTCCGGCTACCACCGGACCAGTGTGGATGCCAATGCGAACTTCAAACTGATTGTTAGGATTCTCTTTTTTGACCTCTTTGACAAATTGTGCCATCTCCAATGCTGCAAGTACCATCTTTACGGCATGGTCATGGCCAGGGAACGGCAACCCTCCGGCACACATGTAGGCGTCTCCAATAGTTTTGATTTTCTCCAGTCCATACTTCTCCATGATCTGATCAAATTGGGAGAAATAATAGTCAACCCGCTCCACCAAAAGCTCTGGCGATAATTGTTCAGCATATTGAGTAAATGACTTAAAGTCTGAAAAAAGGACTGTGACGGATTTAAATTTTTTGGCTGCTACTTTGCCGTTTAATTTCAACTCATTGGCGGTTTCTTTGGGGAGGATATTAAGGAGCAATTCGTCAGAACGATTCCTTTCCTTTTCAATGATTTGTTTGGTTTTTTGAATGAATAGGTAACGCCTGTAAAGCCCGAATGCAAGGAGTCCAATGAGGATCAAAGCGATGACAGCAGCGATAACAATGATTTGCTGTGTCTTCTTTTGCTGGTTCAGCAAATCTACTTCAATCTGTTTTTTAGAAACTTCGAAATCAGTACGTAAGTCTGCCATTTGCTGTACTGAAGTGATATTGTTTACACTGTCCTTATAGGTAATGTGGTTTTTGAAATACTTAAATGCTTCCTTTGTATTTCCCTCGTGTTCGTAAATTCTGGATAGCGTTAGATAAGCATCACTCACCTGCTTTTTCATTCCATGTTTTTGAGCTAATTCCAAACTTAACATCGCATAGTTGAAGGCTAGTTTTTCTTCTCCCTTTTCCAAATAGATATCGGATATATAAGTGAGATAGACTGCAATGGGATAGTACTCTTGTAGATCCTGCAGGAGGAGAATGGCTTTGTTCATGTGATATTCGGCCTTCAAATCCAGTCCCAGTTTAGCATAAATCATCCCCAGGTTTCCTAAGCTATAGGCCTGACCAATTTTGGAACCAAGTTGGTTGAAAATGACTTCGGCCTCAGTGGTATACTTCAATGCTGAATCCAGACTATTGACATTAATTAATTCATCTCCGGCATTCAACAAGGCAGAGGCCATACTGGTTGAATCATTTTCGCGTCTTAAAATACGAATGGCATTTTGATGATACTTCACCGCATTTTGGTGATTGCCCATGATGGAATAAACGTCTGCTATGGCAATGTATACTTTGCCAAGCTGGTTGTTGTTTTCATTCTCCTCTGCAATTCTTGCGCCTTCAAAATAACTTTCCAATGCATGGCTTAAGTCACTTCTTAATCTAAACGCATTTCCTTTTTCCAGGTATCCTGAGAATAGATAGTCTGGAGAACCTAGCTTTTGGGCCTTTTTAATAAGTTGTTCGCTGAACAATATTTTTTTATCATTACTAGTATGGTTTATTGCTAGCTCCTTAAGAATATTTAGTTCATCCTGCGCATTATAATTGCCAGCAGAATATACAGATTCAAGGCTATCTATAAGTGATAAACGCTGCGCATTTGCAAGTAGGCAACTGATAAAAAAAAAGCCCACAGTTAAATAGGCTTTTCTTTTTATGCGGATCCTATTGAATTTTAATTCAATCAAAATAAAATGGCTTATAATGACTGATCAATGCACTTGAATTTTCGGGTCAATGTGAAACATCCCGTTACGTTTTGAACCGTTGTTAGTTATCGTAAAAGATATTTTGTATTTGTACTTCTCACCACCATCAGTTCTGCTTTTCACGGTACCCGTTACGCTTTCAGGACTTTGTCCGTTGCCTTTCAGAATATTTTTATCAAAAACATTTTTACCACCCTCGTGATTGATGGAGACAATGTTGACTACATCAGTAGAGGGGGCGTTGGAAGACACCCCTTGCCAGGTAACGGTGTCTCCTAAATTCACATCAATGGTGAATTCCTCGTTGGCAATACTGGGATCTTGTCCAAAATTACAGGACGCGTTTACATCTTGTTTGTCAATACGTGCGGTATCAACATAAAGTGTAACAACAATTGTTTCGGGTTTTTGGCTGAGCTTAAATAATTTTGAAAAGGCACTAATGGGGAATGCACTAAGAGTAAGGAATAACCCCGACTTCTTAATGAACGATCTTCGGTTTTCCATGATTTAGTTAGGTTTTTGGATTAAGTCCATCAATATAGGAAAAAATGTCTATAAAAAAGCAGGTGATGTAAACTGGCATAAAACGAATACCAGAGGCTTCATATCATTTTTTGATTCCCTCCAAACTCACTTTTTGGAAGGTCAGGTAGAGCTCGAGGCAAATAGCTAAGATTTTAGTAATTTCTTCTCCTGACGAAATCAATCCATAGAAAAAGCCCTACCGAAATTCCGATAGGGCTTTAAGTTTAATGTATTTTGTTCCTTAATTAATCTCCAGATTCAGTTTTTGATTGAGGCTAGGAGCTTCGCCATTGTAGATGTTGTTTAACTTGGTAAGGTGTCCAACCAATTCGGCAGATAACTCTTTAAACACGACATACGCACCATCTGTAGGTTTTCCTACACCGGTTTCTACACTTCTGCGAAGAGAAGATAACCTGTTGTTAAGTTTAATGGGGAAGTTCAACGGATCCTGGCCACTTTGATTTTTGGTTTGGTAAAGATCATTTTCTATGACTGTGATTTTATCCATGAAACTCTGCGCAGCACTCTTTGCTGCAGGATCACTGATCGATTTTAAACCTTCTTCAATCTTGCTCTTGGTTTCACGAATTCTTATCACCGCCTCATTGGCTTCACTTTCCTTATCTCTGATTTGAGTGGCCAAATTAAATGTTTCTATGAGATCGGCCTCTGTGACACCTTTCACGTTCGGATCCATCTTAATCTTGAAGGGATGTGTTTCCGTGTAGCTGCCTGCAGTAAGTCTCACCTTGTAGTCACCTGGAGGAGCAGCCGGTCCACGCTGAGGCCTTCCACTCCAAATAATGATACCATCAAAAACGGTCGCGCCAGGATACCGAAGATCCCATGTGAATGAATTAAGCCCTGTTGCAGTAGTGGGTTTTGTGCTTCCTCCGCTCATCCACCATGGAACATTAGCGGCTTTTTTATTTACCTTTTCTTTACCAACGTGTGTAGAAACCACATTGTCTTTGGCGTCCAGTATTTCAATCTTCACAGAGTCCAAACTATTTCTCAAGTAGTATTGAACTTTTAGATTATAGATGTCGCGTATCGGATCTGATGGTTTGAAAAGTATTGTGTTTTGTTTGGCCAGGTCAGCGGTGATTTGGCGCATTGGGTTGATGTCATCCAAAATCCAAAATCCACGACCGTGCGTTCCCAACACCACATCGCTGTCTTTAATAACAAGGTCACGTATAGGTGTATCAGGCAAGTTTAGTTGAATTGGCTGCCATAGGTCTCCGGCATTAAAAGAAACATAGGCACCATGCTCTGTACCAAGGAATAACAATCCAGGTCTTTCGGGATCTTCTCGTACTGCTCTTGCAAAGTGTCCATCTTTAATACCAGTAATGATCTTAGTCCATGTTTTTCCATAGTCAGTTGTTCTGAACACATAAGGCTGGCGATCATCTACCTGATAGCGGTTTGCCGCTAAGTATAAAGTGCCCGGTTTATGAACGGACTCATCGATAATACTGATGCGTGAAAACTTGGGCAAGTCTTTGGGCGTAATGTCTTTCCAGTTTTTACCACCGTTTTGTGTAATGTGCACTTTTCCGTCATCAGAACCTGCCCATATCGTATTGACATCATGATTGGAAGGGGCTAACGCAAATACCGTAGCGTAAATCTCCGGACCATTCATATCATTGGTAATCACTCCACCTGTTTTACCAAGTGTTTCCGGATCAGCATACGTTAAATCCGGACTTATTTTTTCCCAGGTCTGTCCATCATTGGTTGTTTTCCACACATGCTGTGAGCAGGTGTACATGATGTTGGGATCTTTGGGAGCAAACATGATAGGGAATGTCCACTGCCAACGTTCGGGCAATGCACTTGCAGGCTCACCGGAAAAGAACCTTGGGTAAACCTGAATATCTCTGATCTGACCTGTTTTTCTATTATAGCGAGTTAACAACGCACCTTGACTGCCAGCGTAAAACACATCGGGGTCAGTGGGGCTTTGTGTGATCCACCCACTTTCTCCACCCCCAACTGCATAGTACCACCCATGATTGGGTCCTCGAGCCTGCATGTGATCCCATCCATCACTTGGCATGGCCAATGTGCTGTTGTCCTGCTGTGCACCTGCCACATGGTAAGGGACATCGCTGGTTGCCATCACATGATAGAATTGAGTGGTGGGATAGTCTTGCTCAGTCCAGGTTTCTCCACCATTTACACTTACACACCCACCACCATCATTGGAGGTAATCATTCGCTGTGGATTGTTAGGATCTATCCACAGATCATGATTGTCGCCATGGGGCACTGTAATTTCTTTATCAAACGTCACTCCGCCATCCGTAGATTTCCAGAAATCTACATTGAGACCATATACAATGTCTTTATTTAATGGATCAGCAACCAGGCGCGAATAGTAGAAAGCACGCTGGCGCAACTTGCGCTCGTTGTTTACCAGTTTCCATGTCCAGCCACCATCATCTGATCGGAACACACCACCTTCGTTGGCTTCCACTACAGCCCATACACGGTTAGGGTCTGCAGGAGAAACGGCAACACCGATTTTCCCTAGTGGACCTTCGGGCATGCCAGGGTTTTTTGTCAATTCAGTCCAGGTCTCGCCACCGTTTTCGGATTTCCAAAGTTTACAGTCAGGTCCACCTCCCCACATTTTCCACGCCTTGCGATAAACCTGCCAGGTAGAGGCATAGAGCACATTGGGATTGGTACGATCGATCACCAAATCAGCAGCACCCGCTTTCGGACTTACATACAATACTTTTTTCCAGGTGTTGCCACCATCGGTAGATTTAAATACTCCGCGTTCTTCGTTGTCACCATAAGGGTGACCAAGAGCAGCGACATAAACAATGTCAGGATTGGTGGGATGAATTCTTATACGAGAAATGGCTTGTGTATCTTTTAATCCAAGAGATCGCCATGTTTTACCACCATCTGTAGTTTTGTACACGCCTTCACCTTGTGTGATACTCCCCCTAAGCTGAGTTTCGCCACCACCGATGTAAACGACATCCGGATTGGTTTCAGCAACAGCAACGGCTCCTATGGAAGAAGAGTTAATTTGACCATCGGTTACAGGGAACCATTCGTTTCCACCATCTGTGGTTTTCCAAAGACCACCACCAGTGGCACCGAAATAATATTCGTTGGTTCTGCCGGGGCTTCCCATAGAGCTCAGCGATCGTCCACCACGGTTGGGGCCGATGTTTCTCCAGGTGAGATTGTTGTAGTAAGAAGGGTCGACAACTGGTTTAGGTTGCGTTTGTGCGTATGTGCTATCGCTTGCAGCCCAAACAAGGAAAAAGGCTGCGAGCACACGAACTGTTGAGAATCTCATATAAGTTAGGTTTTAGTCTATATAGTCTAGTGGTGACAAAGTATTGTTAAATCCAAAATAATACAATGGGAATTACACCGGCAGTAGTTGAAAAATGGGATGAAAGTAAGTGCTTTGATACTTTACAGGATCCTATTTAGACTATAAACCCCCACTTCCTGGAAGACCTTCTTGCTCACTTGTGTTCTGAAGGAAATAATTGAAGGAGGTTCTGGTATCGTGCCAGTCAAAACGGATGTAAGGATCATATGGAACCGATTTTTGTAAGCTTTAGAGGCATGAAGTGTGGGATTGAAGCTTTTTCTGTATTAAAACTGAGCTTTTACCAAAGGCATCAATAAATGGGCTATTGAACCCTTTATGTAAGGAATGTACTTGTATTGGCAGATTATCTCCATACCACCTTCAAAATACCTTTGTTTTAGGGGTTACCCAATTTGGTTCTTATGTATGATAATTAAGATATTTGAACAATATCATGTTAGAGCCAAATACTTTGAACAAACTGCCAACCCCAAATGAAACCTTTCAAAAGAATACTATTATCCGTCATTCTAATCATTTTCTACGTTGGCGCTTATGCCAATGATATTCAAGTGAGCAGCGCTACACTTGTTGGTCAGGATGTATCTGCTGGAGCGAATAACGCAGCTAATTTTACATTTGCACAATTTGATATCAACTGGAGCAATTCCTGGAGAGTAGGAACCGGCCCCAATAATTGGGATGCTGCTTGGGTTTTTATTAAGTACCGAATAGAAGGAGGCACAGGTTGCACTCCTGGTGCATGGCAGCATGCGACACTCAACGGAGCAGGTCACTCTATTACAAACAACAATGGTATTCCCGGAACCATTACCCCATCCCTGGATGGAAAAGGTGTTTTTATCTATCGATCAGGAAATGGATCAGGTGCTATCAACTGGGATCAGGTAATGCTTCGGTGGAACTACGGAGCGGATGGGTTATTGGATGCTTGCAATGTTTCTATAAAGGTTTTCGCTATAGAAATGGTTTATGTTCCTCAGGCGAGTTTCTATATCGGTGACGGTGCTTCTAATAACGGACAATTTGAAAGCGCTATTTCTGGTACACCATTTCTGGTGACTGGTGAAGGAGCACTTACACTGGGTGGAGGAGGAGCAGGGTCTGTAGGAAATAACAATCGTGCGGGCGAGTCAGCCCCACAAGATGATTTTGCAGATGCGACATCAGTAACCTTACCAGCGGCATTTCCAAAAGGCTTCAACAGTTTCTATACGATGAAATACGAAATAAGTCAGGAGCAATATGCTGAATTCTTAAATGTATTGACGGTTACCCAACAATTGGCCAGGCATGGTGCGACTATAGTCAACCGATACTTTAATAATGCCACAACACCTCCAACTCGCAATGGTGTAAAATGTATGGTGCTGCCATCAGGTAGTACTCCAGGTACTTATGCCTGTGATTTGAATAATAATGGAACAGCCAATGAATCCGATGATGGGCAAAACATAACCTTCCCAGGTCTCAGTACGATGGATTTCCTTGCTTATTTGGATTGGTCGGCATTACGACCAATGACTGAATTTGAAATGGAGAAGATTGGAAGGGGAACGAATCCTGCAGTACTCAACGAATATGCTTGGGGCTCTACAACAATCCATAGTACCTCTTACGCAGCACTCACCAATGGCGGGGCTGGGAATGAATTACCTAATTCTCCAAGCACTACGGTGGGTAACGCTGCCTATAGTACAACGGTAAATGTAGGGGGAATTCAAGGACCGCTGAGGGTCGGAATTTTTGCCACAGCTTCTTCTTCCAGAGTAGTATCTGGTGCCAGCTACTACGGAGCTATGGAAATCACTGGTAATGTTTGGGAATTGGTTGTAGGCGTTGGTGGACTTTCAGGAAGATCTTTTACAGGTGTTCATGGAAATGGTACTGTGTCTGTGGCAGGTTTTGCCAATGAAGACTTTTGGCCAGGCTCAAACGGAAATAATAATATTGCAGTAGCACAAGTGACACCGAATAATGGATCAACTTCTTTTGCAGGTATTATGTTTAGGTCTGGATCCTGGGCAGAGACCGCTTATATGCGTCTTTCGGATAGGGCGTATCCGGGTTGGACTGGCATGGGAGGTAGAGACCAACGTATGGGTGGACGCGGAGTAAGAACTGCACCTTAAATATTTGATTGTTGAGAAAACGCACCTCGATATTTTTCTCAACACTCCTCATTATTCTCTCCATTAGCGCAAGTGCGCAGTTTACTGGAGGAAATAATGATGGAGGTGCCACGGCATTGTCGTGTGCCAGCACTTTGGATGGAGCTGCTGCCTTCTCACTAAGCGTAATTTCAGGATCTTCTGAGTTTTGTGACTTTAGTACACAGACATATAGTGTTGTTGTTAATGGAGGCACTCAAAATCAAACCTTTCTATGGAGTGTGCCTGCTGGAGCATCTGTAATAAGTGGGCAGGGAACTGCTTCTGTTCTTATTCAGTTTGGGAACACTGCTGGTAATGTAAGAGTAGATGTAACCAATGATTGCAATTCACTATTTAGTTCCTTACCCGTTACATCCGGGAGTTGTGTCTTTTTTCAGGGTGGAAGCAATGATGGGTTTAGTAATACAGGAGATTGTGCGTCCAACCTTAACGGTGGGTCTGTGTTTATCCCAGATCCAATTGTTGGTTCTACTACTTTTTGTGATTTTGCTTCGGAAGCTTACTCTATTTCAGTCGCTGGTACAACTTTAGAAACGACTTACTTATGGAGTGTACCAGTTGGGGCAACCATCACCAGTGGACAGGGTACCAATAGTATTCTGGTAACATTTGGTAACACCGCAGGTAACGTAAGTGTAGATGTTTCCAATCCATGTGAAACGATCAATGTAGCATTGCCGGTAAGTACAACAGCATGTATTTTCTATGCTGGCGGAGACAACGATGGTTTTAGCGCCACGACAGATTGCGCTTCTAACCTTAATGGGGGTTCTACTTTTGTTCCGGGTGCGATTGTAGGATCTGTTTCATTTTGTGATTTCGCCAGCGAAACATATTCCATCACAGTGGCAGGTGCCACAGATGAGACCACTTATTTGTGGAGTGCACCTCCTGGTGCCACCATCACTAGTGGACAAGGAACAACTTCTGTATTGATAACTTTTGGTAATACTGCTGGCAACGTGAGTGTAGCGGTATCCAATCCTTGTGAAACCATTAATGTGCAGCTGGCTGTAAGTCCTACTGCCTGTATTTTTTACGCTGGCGGCACTAACGATGGCTTTAGTTTTGTGGATACCTGCATTGCCAGCCTTAACGGAACATCAGCCTTTATACCAGGCCCTATTGTGGGATCCACCACCTTTTGTGATTTCTCAACAGAATCTTATTCGATTACAGTAGCGGGTGCAAATGCTTCTACAGTATACAGTTGGAGTGTGCCTCCAGGCGCATCGATCACGAGTGGCCAGGGTACGAATACCATTTTGGTCACCTTTGGCAATACACCCGGTAATGTAAGCGTCAATATTAGCAATGATTGTGAGACAGTACCTGCCTCTTTAGCCGTTAGCCCTACCAGTTGTATATTTTATGCAGGAGGAAATAGTGATGGATTTGCATTTACATTGGCTTTCAATATTCCATTACCAATCGAACTGGTAGCATTTGAGGGTAGTGTAGTGAATGGTATTGTACATTTAAATTGGACAACAGCATCCGAACTTAACAATGATTACTTTACGGTGGAGCGTTCTCAGGATGGAGAAAAATTTGAGACAATCGAAGTTATACCAGGTGCGGGCACATCTACTGTTGCTAGTAAATATAGTGCCGAAGATCGATCTCCATTCATTGGTAAATCATATTACCGATTGCGTCAGACGGATTATGATGGCAGAACATCTATCTCAAAGATCATTTTGGTAGAAGTATTGAAAAGAAACACCGGGGTTGTGGCATTATATCCAAACCCAATTAACAACACCAATACACTTACAGTGGTTTATGTTGGTAATGAATTGGAAGAGATTGTGATTAATGTAACTGATGTATCTGGAAAAATTCTTCACCGTAAACATATTAATGTTAAAGGTGGTGAGAATTTTATTCCGCTATTGACTGAATTCCAATCCAGCGGAGTCTATTTGATTGAAGTCATGAGCAAATCCGGTCGTCAGGTATTTCGATTGGTGGTGAATTGAAATATATTTGCGCCTTCATGCTCTCACATAGCATGTAATGTGTTTTTTTCAGTTACCACCATCGAAGTGAGGAAAGGATTGAAGTGGCATGCAGCCACAATTTTGTTTTTATTTATTCTCCTTCTGGCCTTGGTTGCTCCTGTAGATTATACTCCACTCGAGAACCAACCTTTTTATTCACGGATGATGAATAAGCTGGATACTTTCCAGTTGGAAACGTATCCTGCATCACAGCCTACTAAAGTAGGGTGGAGTCAGTTTCCTATTGTCCCAGACCATCCTGTGGCTATGGCTGGCTATAGGGTAAGGGAAAAATTTATTGACGTTCATGACTCTTTGTATGCAAGGATATTAACAATCGATAATGGAAGTACCACGGTCTACTTTATTTCTGTTGACCTGTTGTTGTTCCCACCAGCATTAAAGGAGCTTTTAATTAAGAAGGCAAAATTGACTGCCTCTGATTTTATGTATTTTTCAGCCACCCATACTCATACGGGCGTTGGTGGTTGGGATCCAACAACGTTGGGCGAGTTCCTTATGGGTGATTATCAAGAGACGTGGATGAATCAACTGGCAGATAACATTATTCATCACATGCAGAAAGCAAAAGACACTATGCGTCCTGCAACCATATTGAGTTGGGAGGCCAATGGATTGAAATATGTTGTGCACCGAATTGATAAGACTGGGAAATCACTAGTGGATGGGAAACTGCGAGGTGTTAGTGTGATTCGTGAGGATAGTACAAAAGCACTTCTGTTCACATTTGGTGTTCATCCCACATTAATTTCACGAAAGGGCACCTCACTTTCTGCTGATTACCCGGGGGTGGTAATTTCGGAATTACATACTGAATATCAATACAGCCAGTTTCTTGCCGGTATGATGGGAAGTCATGGGGTGGCAGGACTACCCATTTATGAATTTCCATTTGTTGACTTGGTAGGTAAATCACTTGCAAAAAATATTTTGGGTGCAGAACAGATTCCGGAAGGCAATCAGTTGCTCATTAAAACAGGCCACATCAAGATAGAACATGGCCCTTCTCAACTTCGCCTTACTAAAAATCTTAAATTAAGGAATTGGGTGTTTGAGTGGTTAACAGGCCCATTGACTGGCGAAATTGATGTGGTCAAAATAGGGGATATCTTGTTCCTGGGTGTTTCCTGCGATTTCTCAGGAGAAATTTTTAAGGATGGTAATTTTGAGGCCAAAGCTTCTGCAGTGAATTCCAAATTGATCATCACGAGTTTTAATGGAGAATACACAGGGTACATCACTGCTGATGCACATTACTCGAAAAGCGCACACGAAGAAGTACGTGCCTTAAATTGGGTAGGACCATATTTTGGTAAATACTATTCTGAGATTATTGAACAAATCATAGGAAAATCCAGTCAGTAAAGGGTAAAGGATTATCGCCTTTAGTTTTCATCTCAGAATGTGTTAACTTGAAAAACAATCGAAACCCTATGAATAAAACTGCTTTATTTCTGTCCCTGGTAATGATCACATGTTTCAGTTGTGAAACTCAAAAAAAACAAACTGATGATGTTACTGCTTCCTACTTAAATTGGCAGGCTATAGCTGATCAATTGATCAGGCAGTCTCAATTACAATCGGGTGAGCAGGTGTTGTTGGTGGGGCAATCGGGTCAATTTGATCCGTTAATACCTTTACTTAAGGAAGGGATTGAAAATGCTGGAGCGATGTATCTGGGAACTGTAAGTGTTGATGACGCTCAACATGAGGCATGGAAAACAGGCTATACTGTTTCACTGAAGGGGCTCGAAGGGGAGGAACTCGCTTTGTTCCTGGATTCCGTAGACCTAGGCATAATGTTGCCAGGAGCTACTCCCGCAAACAAGGTATATGCAGGCTTGCAAGATGTGCTTAATCAGGGTAAAGGAAGAACGATCCACTTTCATTGGCAGGGGGCATACGATTTAAATGGTAGATTGATGGAGCCTGATAGTGCCATCGATGTGTTTTATGAAAATGTATTACTCCACACCGACTATGATGCACTGGCCGCTAAGCAAATTGAATTTGATAATGCGATGCGTGAAAACTGGGTTACCGTCACAACACCAGCAGGGACGAACATCAAATTCCAAATCGGAGATAGAAAAGTAACGAAGCAAGATGGGAATGCTTCTTTGAGCCATATGGCTACGGCCACCACATTAATAGATCGGGAAGTGGAGTTACCGGCAGGAGCTATTCGTGTAGCGCCCATTGAAGAAACGGTTATTGGTGCTATCGCTTTCCCAGATTCAGAATGGGGAGGTAAGTTGGTGAAAGGATTGGTGATGAAATTTGAGAATGGAAAAGTTGTAGATGTGCAAGCAACAGAAAACCTGGAGGCGGTACAGAAAGAAATGAAGGAGGCGGGAGAGGCCGGTAAGTCTTTCAGAGAATTTGCGCTCGGTTTTAATCCAATGCTCGCTATTCCCGATGACAAGTCCTGGATTCCATACTATGGTTATGGTGGTGGAGTGGTTCGATTGTCTTTGGGTGATAACTCTGAACTGGGTGGTAATGTAGGCGGAGGTTATGTACGATGGAACTTTTTTGTTGATGCCACTGTGAAAGTGGGAGATGAGGTTTGGGTTGACAATGGTAAGCTTATCAAATAACGATCAGGTAGATACCTGATAATTATCAGTCTTTTTTGTGGCTGCATAAATTATATTTGTAGAAACAAGAAAGAAAATGAAACAACTTCTCGGTATCCTCTCACTGGCCATTATTTTTTCAAGCTGTAATGTTAAGGTCAATTCAGTATATGATAAGTCTCAGGACTTCACAGAGTATAAAACTTTTTGTTGGCTCAATGGATGTGAGTTTGCGTTTACGGGGCCCTCTTATCTCAATGATAGTTTATTGAGAGAGGATATTAAAGGAGCCATAGTTGCTGAGCTTTTATCAAAGGGATTGACACAGGATGATGATAATCCGGATCTTCTTATTGATTTTCATATTACAATGGAAAACGAAACCTCTGTTATTTACCATCATACTGATGACAATGCTAATGAGTTTAAACCCTTTCCAAACAGGGAGGTTATCAACTACCTGAAAGGGACATTAATTATTGATATGGTTGACAAATCTAAATCAGCAATGGTCTGGAGGTCTGAAGCCATTGGTTATATGGATATTAATCCTGATTTATCTGAAAAGAATATACGCAGGGGTATTTCTTTAGTACTTAAAAATTTTCCACCCAAAGAAGCCAAAGAGTAGATTTATTGTTACAATCCACACAAGGCAGCTCAACCCTGTAAACTCTTTAAGAAGCGAGCTTTTATTCTTTGTCTAAATTTTCTGCCTTCCATTTCATGGCAGTATGCACGCGCATGCGACCACTGGGGTGATCGAAGAAAATAATCTCCTCCCAATGCACGGGACTTATTTTGCGATACTCGGAGAGCTTCATAGCTACTGAAGCAAACCCATCGGGCTCACGTGCGGCATTCAGTCCAAATACATCCGCTTCCATTTCCGCGCTTCTTATCACACTATTTAAAAATGGAGTAGCGAGGAAAAGATAAATGGAGAAGAGCGCCACGAACAATGGAAATCCTGCCACATCCGAGATGTCTTTGATATTCCATTTGTCACCCCATTTATTTACTGCTTTTTGAAATGACCAATTCACAAAAGCAAATCCAATAATAAGAATGATACTGAAATAGATAAGGTCTTCTGGTCCATGATTTAGGACATAGTGACCAAGTTCATGTCCCATCACTGCCTTTACTTCCTCTGGTGTACATCGATTGAGTAGATTGTCATTTAACGAAACGCGGATGGTACTGCCAATTCCACTTACGTTAGCACTGATTCTATCACTTTGCTTAGAGGCATCAAATTGGTAAACGTTATCGGCTGGAACGCTATTGGCCCTTGCCATTGATAATATTTCATTCCGGATGGAACCTTCTTCTAAAGGTTTATATTCATTAAAAAGTGGACTAATAAAAACAGGCGCAATGAATAGGATTAAAACCAGGAAACAGAAAGTAATGAAGCCTCCCCAAATCCACCATTTCTCTTTCACTTTACGCATTGCCATATAGAGCACCACCATAAGAATACTTCCAAAAATCATCATGATGATCAGTCCTGTTATTTCCTCGCCCATCCAGGCGCCAAATGTGAGATTGGAAAGGTCGTATTGATGTTCACGGTAAAAATTCTCGTAATAGTTGAGAGGGAAAGAGAGGATGTAGGCAACGGCAAAATAGAGCAGGAGATAGATCGCATTCTTAAGATTTACGTTTTTAACTTTTGATGCAACGGTATTAATCCTGGAGGATATTCCTTTTGATAAAAATAGCCATGCCACCACCAGTCCATAAAGAAGTCCCCATAGGATGAGCCAATAACCTCCCTCAAAGTAAGAATCTGATTTTTCCTTTTGTTCAGGAGTAAGGGTGTCGATGTAGGCCTGAGTTGCTGTCTCTACATTGAATGATTTTTCGACCATGGATACATAGAGGGTGGAGTCATTTTGAAGAGGCACGGCACCATCGATGTTGGTACTAATCAAAATTAGGCCGAGGATGAACAGGGAATATTTCATGTCAGTTGGGGTTTCCTATTAAAATAACAAACCCTTTGGCATAACTCAAAGGGTTTGTTAGGGTAAATCAATTTTGACTGCCCATTAAATGGCACATATACTTCTTAGGCTACACCTTTGAATGGATCATCAATGGAATGACTTTGTGGTGTAAACCATTTCACACCGTCTTCAGTCATATAGGCACAGTCTTCCAATCGCATGCCAAACTCTCCATAGATAGAAATATTGGGCTCGATACTAAAGCACATGCCTGGCATAAAAGGTTGTTTGTTGCCCAACACCATATTGCCCCATTCGTGTCCATCCATGCCTATACCATGCCCTGTGCGATGTGGTAATCCAGGAAGTTTATAACCAGGGCCGTAACCTGCATCTTCCAATACTTTTCTGGCAGCGATGTCAACATTCTCGCAAGGGTCTCCTAATATGGCAGCCGCAAAGCCTGCTGATTGAGATTCTTTTTCCAGGTTCCATATTTCGCGTTGCCTGTCGGTGGGTTCGGCACCAAATACAACCGTTCTGGAAATGTCAGATCCGTATCCACCTACGCTGCAACCCCCATCCATAATGATAACATCTCCTTTCTTAAGATATTGTTGTTGGATACTGCCATGTGGGTAGGCTGATGCTTCCCCAAAATTAACAATGCACCCACCTCTGGCACCGAGTCGTTTATGAGCTTCGGTAAATAAAGCTTGGAAATCCTGTGGTGTCATACCTTCTTCAAGCATGCTCGTGCAGATCTTGTGTACTCTTAGGGTAATGTCGTTTGCACGTTGCATCAATGCAAGCTCTGCTGCTGTTTTAAACAAACGGCAGGGGATGGTTACCGGATCTCCGCTAACGTAATTGAGATTAGGAGCTTCTTTTTTTACACCATCGTACAAAAAGAACCGAACTCTTTCCTCCATGGCAATGGTTCCGCTGGATATTCCCATGTCTTTGAATGCCATCGCCACTTGTTTGTAGGGGCTTTCATGCTCTTCCCACACACGAATGTCGCTGCCGATCGTCATCAGTTCTTCTACACGAGCTGCTTCAAAGGCAGGGCTTATATATTTCAATTCACCTTTTGCAGGAATGATGGCAGACATCATCCTTTCACTCGTTCCCCATCGGATTCCTGTAAAATACTCCATGGTGGTACCACCATCCAGAAACAATGCATTGATTTTGTTCTCAGTCATCAATCGTTGTGCTTTTTCAATTCTTGCCAGGCGCTCATCAACCGTAATCGGAACAATGTCTGTGGTCATAGATTTTAATCCGTCCAATGGACCAGCTGATTTTGTACTGGTAGAGTCCGATGTGGTGCAGGCACCCAGAAATGCAGCTCCGGCAGTTGTTCCAGCGGAAAGTTTTATAAAATCTCTTCTTTTAATTGCCATAGTTTTTAAATAGATAATTTTTGATAAATTCAATACATTAAGCTACATCATGAAACGGCTTGTCAATAGCAGGGCTTGGCACAGTAAACCACTTCACACCTTCTTCGGTCATATAAGCACAGTCTTCCAGACGCACACCAAACTCCCCGTAAATTGAAATAGTAGGTTCAATGCTAAAACACATACCTGGCATAAGCGGTTGCTTGTTACCCAACACCATGTTACCCCATTCGTGCCCGTCCATACCAATACCATGTCCTGTGCGGTGAGGACATCCAGGTACTTTGTACCCTGGTCCGTATCCGGCATCTTCAAGTACTTTGCGTGCAGCGATGTCTACATTTTCGCAAGGATCACCCAACTTAGCAGCTTCGAATCCTGCCGCTTGAGATTTTTTCTGCAGATCCCAAACCTCGCGTTGCCTGTCAGTAGGCTCGGCACCGAATACTACAGTACGGCTGATGTCAGAACGGTAGCCGCCAACCCCACATCCTCCATCCATGAGTACGATGTCTCCTTTTTTCAAATATTGTTGTTGAATGCTTCCGTGAGGGTAGGCAGACGGTTCACCAAAATTAACACCTATTCCACCCCGAACACCTAATCTCTTATGAGCTTCAGCAGTTATGGAGCTAAAGTCTTGTGGCGTCATTCCTTCTTCCAGCATGGCCACACCTACTTTGTAGGCTTCAATGGTAATGTCATTGGCACGCTGCATCAACGCAAGTTCTGCAGGCGTTTTGAACATACGGCAGGGGATTGTGACAGGATCGCCACTTATATAGTTAAGATTGGAAGCTTCCTTTCTGATGCCATCAAACAAGAAAAACCTTACACGTTCTTCCATGGCAATGTTACCACTGCGTATTCCGAAGTCTTTAAATGCCAAAGCCACCTGCTTATAAGGACTTTCATGTTCTTCCCATACGCGAATATCATTGCCAATGGTCATCAGTTCTTCTACACGTGCAGCTTCAAAGGCAGGGCTTATGTATTTTACTTCTCCTTTGGCAGGAATGATGGCAGCCATCATCCTTTCACTGGTACCCCAGCTAATACCTGTAAAGTATTCCATGCTTGTACCTCCATCGAGATATAAGGCTTCAATTTTGTTATCCACCATCAGGCGCTGCGCCTTTTCAATTCTGGATTCTCTTTCTGCCTTGGAGATGGGAACAATTCCATCAGTCATGGGCTTGAGCTTGTCCATCGGGCTGTTACCAGTTGATGGCATGGAGTCTGGTGTGGTGCAACCTGCTAATAATGCAACTCCGGCAGTTGTTCCTGCGGAAAGTTTTATAAAGTCCCTTCGTTTAAGTGTCATAGTTTTGCTCGAGGTTTATGTGTTAGGTAAACCAAGGTTGTACAATTCGATTAATATTCGAACCTAATTATACACCAACGGCTCTTACCAGATGCAGTTTGGTGCATCAGGAGCATTCTTATAGCCATTTCTTCCTTTTGAAGTAAACAATCATTCCTCCCAGCACGGTGAGCATAATTCCCCATATAATGTAATAGCCATATCTCCATTTCAGTTCTGGTATATTTTCGAAATTCATTCCATAAACTCCTGCAATAAAAGTGAGTGGAATAAATATGGTGGCTACCGTAGTAAGTACCTTCATTGTTTCGTTCATCTTTTGACTCAGGGATGAGAAATAGATGTTTGTCAGGCTTTCAAGCGCTGCGTAAGTGGCGTTGGCTTCCTCTATGGCATTGGTACAACTGTTCTTCAAATCTCTAAAATACTTTCTATTCTTTTTATCAATAAAATGGGTGCGATCCTTCAGGATATTGGTTAATGCTTCTTTGAATGGCGATAGTGATTTCTTAATCATCTCCACATCTTTCTTACTCTTCTCGATGAGCAATAGGGTGGATTGCTTTGGGTTTATAATGGTTTCACTTTCTACAAGTGTTACCTCATGGTTAATTAAATCAAGTGTTTCGAAGTAGTTATCAAGAATGGCGTCCAGTAATTGAAAGAGAAGAAAATCGCATTCTCTTTTTCTGATGAGCCCAAGGTCTTCCCTTAGTTTGTTTCGGATGTGTTCAAAATGATCGCCCACCTCCTCCTGAAAGGAGAGTACATAGTTTTTACCCAAAACAAACGAAAGCTGTTCTATCTTTAATTGCTGCTCTTCATTTTTCAATATGGATTTTACGCTAAAGAAAATATAGTCATCATAGTCGTCAACTTTTGGGCGTTGGGTGGTATCGATCAGATGTCTGATGGTCAGTCTTTCCAGTTCTAAAAATTTACCGATCTTCTCCATTAAGTTCACGTCATGGATACCATGGAGGTTAAGCCAATAATTGTGTGATGTATCCGACTTTTCAATTTTCTGAAAATCGTTAATGGCTTTTGTTTCGTTGTATTCATTTTGATTGTAAGTAAAAAGCTGGAGTTTGACTTCCTCCATTTTCTTCTTGCCTATAAAAGTGAGTTCGCTTTTTCCTTTGGCCTCACTCTTAAGCTTTGAATAGAAATTAAAATCAATCCCGGTAATACTGCCGGTGATATTTGTAAGCGATTTAATGCCCTTGAGTATAATTTTATCTGGCTTTTTGAGTGTGTCGAGTATTTTATCCTTCATGATAAGAAAGGTAATGACTCCGGGGATAATTGACAATTATTATAAGTGCATTTGTCAGATGATCGCCAGCGGATCTAAGGAAGATGTGCTCACGGAAAAGAATATAGAAAAAGCATTCCGTTTAAAACCAATAATATACAGAGAGGAGAAGGGGCTGCGTTTGTTCTTTGAGTAATGTCTTTCAGTATATTGATCTGTGCCAGATACCAAACTTTGTCTTCCATGCCATGCTAAATTAACCGTTTTGCCTTAGAGTGCAGTAATTGCTGCTGGGCGATGTTTTGCTTTTGGTCAATAGGCTATTTAGTTTTAATGCATGCAGTCATTTTTGAAGAAGACAACCGGAACAATTTTATTGTTGTTATCGTTTGGTGCGGGGTTTGGACAGGATTGGGACACTTTAAATAGAGAAAGTATTCAGCTGTACAGAGAGGGACAGTACAAAGCTTCAATCGAGACTACGGATAAGGCGATTGAAAGCGCAATCTCAACATATGGGTGGCAAAGCAAAGAGCATCTGAGCAGCTTGTCCAACAAAGCCTATTCTCAATCAGCATCTGGTGATTATTTAAAAGCGCTCGCTAATTTTCGGAGGGCAGCAGAGTTAAGTTTCTCTATTTATTCACTTCCTCATGCCAGCCATATTGAATCACTAGCTGAATTGTCAAAAACTTTTGTAACCCTGGGCAGCTATGATAGTGCAGATCATTACTTGAACATTGCCAGGGCAGTATTCAATTCCATACCAAAGAAGAACAAGGCATACCTCGATACGGCTGCACTCACTGTATTGGAAGCCTATGTGAGTATGAATAGCCTGGAGGCATCAATGATGCAAAGAAAAGGACAGGCAGATCAGGCCGTTCAGCTTTTGGAAGATCAGTTGGTGATGATCAAAGAGCTCTATGGTGAAGATTATAAAACAGTAAAAGATTACCAGACTACGGTAAACAACCTTTCGGCTTATTACAATGAGACACCCGATATCTTAAAAGCCAGAGCATACGCGTTGGAATATTATAACTTGATCAAAAATCAAGACGATGATCTGGAAATCATTCATGCATTTCAAAACTTAGGCAACGCCTATAGCAATTTGAATGATCTGGATACTGCTGCTTATTATTGGGAGAAAGCACTTTCTGTTATTTCCACAAGTCCTTACAGGGAATCGTTCATACATACTGCGATCCTAAATAACCTGGGGACATTGAAGCTTGAATTGGAGGTATACGATGAAGCAATTGATCTGCTTGAACAATCTTTGAATATTCAAGAACACAATGAGGCAGTGCAGCCTTACTTATATCAAACCACCTTATTCAATCTGGCTGAGAGTTATCGCTGGAGTGCACAATATGAAAGGGCAGATGCGCTTTATACCGATTTGATAGACACGTTGTTGGAAGAAATCATTCACAATTTCACGTACCTCAGTGATAGTGAAAAGATGGCCTTTTATAAAAATCAACTTTCAATAATTGATCACTACCTGTCTTTTGCTTTGGAAATCTCCGGAACTATACCCCTTCAAAATACAGAAACCCCCTATGTGAACGTTGACATTCCAGGTCAACTTTACAATCTGCAACTGACCACGAAGGCCATTATTCTCAATGCGAGCACGCGCATGAAAAAGAATATTCTAAACAGCAATGACACTACACTCATCAATGCTTATTCACTGTGGGAGAAGAATAAAAATAAATTGGCGCAGGCACTGGTTGAGGGGAAAATGAGTGAGGAGGAATTAAAGTGGTTGAAAGTTAAAATTGAAGAAAATCAAAAATGGTTGTTGGCCAACTCAAGGAGTTTCACCATCGGTTTTCAATTGAAAAGAAACACATGGCAGGAAGTACAACAGTCGCTGCAACCTGGCGAGGCCGCTGTAGAAATAGTAAGAATGGTAGACGGATTGATCTACGGAGCACTTATTCTTACTCCAGAGACAAAGGAGCAACCTGTTTTTTCTTTGGTAATGAGCACACAATCCAAAAAGTTAGACCAACAATTTTATAAAAACTACTATAATGCAACCACACTTCAATTGGAGGATACACTTTCCTATCAAACCTACTGGCAACCTATTATCGACTCTATCAAAAGTCATTTGCCCAATAAAAAAATGCCTAAGCGTGTTTACATTTCCAATGATGGAGTTTACAACCAGATTAATCTTAACACTTTGTGGGATAACAAAAACAAACAATACGTAATTGATCAAACGGAAGTAGTGGTTGTTACCAATACGAAGGAGTTATTAGAAACCAAGACTACACTCTCCTCAAAAACGAAGAAAGCCGTATTGTTTGGGAGGCCACAGTTCTCGTTACAACAAAATTCTTCCGGAGGTTTTTTGGATTTGCCTGGCACAGGAAAAGAGGTAGAGTTGTTGGGGAAAACCTTGAGCAATGCAAAATGGCAGACAACTATTTTTACTGAAAAGGACGCAACAGAATATAATTTAAAGAATTTGAAGGAGCCAGGGATTCTTCACCTGGCGAGTCATGGTTATTTTAAACCTACAGAAGAGGAAACGAGCTCTTTGGCAGAAACAATGGTACGATCGGGTATCGCCCTCGCAGGTGTTAATGATAAGGGCGGAGATGGTGAAGATGGATTGTTGACTGCCTTTGAAGTGAGCACGCTCAATCTGGATGCCACCAAACTGGTTGTTTTGTCAGCCTGCGAAACGGGCAAAGGGGTGACCAACAATGGAGATGGCGTATATGGACTCCAGCGTGCTATCCACGTGGCGGGGGCACAGCACATGATCATGAGTTTATGGAAAGTGGATGATACAGCTACCCAACTGCTGATGGTTGATTTTTATAAACGTTGGATGAAAACCGGAGAGATGAGGAAGTCATTTCGTGAAGCCCAGCAATCTTTAAGAAAAACATACCCCGATCCTTATTTCTGGGGCGCCTTTATTCTTACCGGTAAATAATAAAGTGAATGGATTTGATGATTTATATCTTTTAATCGGCATACATTTGTAATGTGAAAGGTACAAAGCAAATTATTGATTTTTTGAAATCGGTGGTGTTGTCCGGTTTTGTACTTCTTTTCTTAAGCAGCGGAGTAGGGGCGAAGGAGAATTCTTACCTTGACAGGAATCCGCAGGGAACTACTCATTTATCATTAGCCACCACAGATCTTTATAGCCTCGTTTCGGGTACCGAACGATTCTTTGAAAATGTACAGAGAGTACCCACATCACCGTCAAAAATTAACTTTGGCGATTATCTGTCAGTTGTCAATCTAACTGAATCGAACAGGAGCCACCTGCTGACAAGGAACATCACCTTTGCCAGGCACAAGGTGCTTCCATTTCAATCCCACGACATCGTTTATCCCTTCCATTCTTTCTGGTAATCACCCTTCTTTTTATTAGCGCTGAACAAGCGATCTAAATTGAGATCACTGATTGCATCCATTGGAATGCTCAAATCAGGATCTGATCATTCACATAAAAAGAACATTACAAATGTATTTAGGAACAGTCATAACAGGAGTGCTGTTAGTGGCAGCATGCACACTGTCCATAGTAATTAGCAATAGAAACAGATCAAAAAGAACAAGATATTTTTTTGACAAATTGAGCGGTTTTGCAACTCAATTCGGTGGCCAAATAGACCAGCATGATATTTGGAATGGCACTGCCATTGGAATAGATAAAATCAAATTGAAATTATTTTATATTCAGGTCAATGGAGAAAACCAAGTCGAGAGAGAAGTTGACCTCAGGGCAGTACATCAATGCAAGGTGTTAAACAAAAGTAGAACCGTCAATAATAACGGTGATAACAACAAGATCATTGAAAGACTGGAGTTAATCTTTGCTTTTGAGGACAAAACTGTTCCGGATGAGTTGTTGTCATTTTATGATAATAGCAGGGATAATTTGTCTATTAATCGGGAGTTTGAATTGGTTAATAAGTGGGCGACATTAGTAAATGCGCTGTTAGAAGAGCAGCGCAGTAAAAGTAAGCGCCAATTTTAATCGTTTGATCTCCTGAGCAAAGTGAGATGAAGGGCTAGAGTATGAGTAGATCGTTTTATATATTTGAAAATGAAACGATCTACTTTTACTATGAAAAAATATTTCACCCTTATTTTCGGAATCCTTATCAGTGGTTTTGCTTTGGCTCAGGTAAAGGCACCTCCTGCAAGCCCAACCTTTGAGTTGAAGGGCACAGTTGGTTTTGCTGAGGTTAAGGTGGTTTATTCCAGACCAAGTGCCCGGGAAAGAAAGGTAGCGGGAAACCTCATTCCTTATAATGAAGTATGGCGTACAGGAGCAAATGCTTCTACCAAAATCAGCTTTAGTGAAGATGTAAAGCTAGACGGACATCCTGTACCTGCTGGTGAATATGCGCTATACACTATTTTTACTGAGGAGAAGGCCACCATTATTTTGAGTAAGAACCTTTCATGGTGGGGTACGATTGGTTACGACCCTGCAGAAGACTTTTTAAGGTTTGATGTACCCGTAAAACATCCCAGCAGTCATTACGAAACCTTTACGATAAGTTTTTCTGACTTTACCAGAAATAGTGCCAACCTGAATATGAAATGGGAGCACACCAAGGCCATGTTCAATATAGAGTCAGATGTAGATGCACTGGTTATGGCCGATATTAAAAATCAATTGATCGATGGCAAAAACGCAACGGCCAGAAGTTATTACGATGGCGCTGCCTATTACTATGACACCAACAGAGATGCAAAGCTTGCATTGAGTTGGGTCACCAAAGCCATCGACATGGACAAAAACCCTCAGTATTGGATGTGGTACCTGAAGGCGCAATTGTTGGCGAAAAACAACAAAAAAGCGGAAGCGATCACAACAGCAAAGAAGTCCATTGAATTGGCCAAAGACGCAGGCAACATGGACTATGTGAAACTGAATGAACAACTCATCGCATCACTGAAATAGACTTAGGTTAACCAGTAAACACAATGCTTTTAAAATACCGCAACCTGATTATTACATTGGGTGCTGTGGTTTGTTTTATCGAGTTTTTATCGATAGATAAAATCCCATCCCCAGAGTCTGTACGAACCGTTGGTGTACTCCATCTTATGGCTTCCGCATACTTGTTGTTGACCCTCGTGTTGTATGTGAGTACCTGGCGGATGGCCTGGATACTGCTACTTCGTGCGCTGTTTGCAGGGTTTATTGTGTTGATGATGGTTAATGCTCTTATGGTAGGGCTTGAGTTATTGACGAACAGCTAAGCGATGACTTTTTTAAAATCCGTTATCTAAATCCAGTACGAATAACTTGTCTTACCTGTGTGTCCTATGTTTCTATGTGGTAAAAAAGTAAACCACACAGAAGCATAGAAAACATTTTAATAAGTAATTACTTCACAATCGGAATTCTTATTACTGAGGGATATTTTTTGGAATGGTGAATGGTATTGTGAGCAACCACGCCTTTCGATTCATCGTAGTTGTTGCCACCGGTATTCATGTTTCTGTCAAAGCGCGGAAAGTTGCTGCTGGAGATTTCAATACGGATACGATGCCCTGCTTCGAAGTAGTTGCTGGTTGACATGGGAGTCATCTTTACAGGATAAATCTTTCCCTTTTCCATGAACACTTCTTTGTCATACCCTTCGCGATACCGCACGCGCTGGATGGTTTCATCCAAATTGTAGGCCTTACCATCGGGGTACACATCAATAAGTTTGATTGTTACGTCTGTGTCCTTTACATCCGAAGACAAATACAGCATACTTTCAATGAACCCACTTACTTCAATACCTTCTTTCAAAGGCTCTGATGTATAAACTAAAATGTCATTGCGCAATTCCATTTGAGATTGATCAAAAGCACCACCCTGAACAGCATTGCCAGTACAACATACATTGCCACCATAAGAGGTGACGGGATTTTCAGGATCATAGGTAAAGGAATCAGGCATATCTTTACCAGACGCTTTTGAAACCAACTGACCATCACCATTTCGAGTATTGGCTTTTCCCGCACTGGTCAGATAAAAATCCGTCATCACAGCACCTTTGGGCGGCCATGTGTCTGCCGATTGCCATTTGTTGCTGCCCATGGTATAGTACTGAACCCGGGGAGTGGTAGATTTAAAGTCGTTGGTTTCTCCCTTGAGTGTAAGATCAAACCATTTGTATATCTGATCGTCATAATCAAGTCGTGCATCACCTACACTGCGTTCACCCACGATGGTATTTTCTGTAGCACGCTTGTACGCACAGTGCAGGGTGGGGGCGATCACCAAATATTGATTGTCTGCTGCTTCAGGGTTGGTAATATTATTACGAACATGATTGAATAGGGCCAGGTTAGGACTGGTGGACACATCGTACCACGACACGAACCAAAAGCCTGGAACATTAATGGGTTTGTCGTCATGGTACAAGCCGCCTTCAAACCAGGCTGGATCATTGGGCTTGCGCACCACCATTTTATCAAATATACCTTTTGGCCCATTTACATTTTGAATGATATCCTTTACCGGCAGATGACTGAGTCCATCAGCCCAGTCTACCCTGGGCATTTCCGGAGCCAAATCGAAAAAGCGCTGTACCCGCTGTAAATCAGTTTGCGTAATGTCTTTTGGAAACATCGGACGGAATTGGTCGTTCTGTGTACCGTATAGCCACGAGATGAATAACATTTGAGTAGCTCCACCCCGGTACCAATTGCCTTGTTCGTAAAACTCACCTACTCGGCCTACCCCTGCACCAAATCCTTGAGCCACTATAGCACCATGGGAGGGATGATCTAAGGCCGCTACAGCCATTTGCCATTCGGCTGTGGATGAACAACCTAAAGTTCCAATTTTTCCATTTGACCAGGATTGTTTTGCCATCCAGGAGAAGGCATCGTAACCATCGGTTTTTGGTGTGCCCAGGATATCCCATTCCCCTTCTGAGAAAAATCTTCCCCTTTCATTTTGTACTACATAGGCATATCCACGAGACACGGCATCGTATGCACTCTGATAACCACGGGTGCGCTCTTCACCATCTCCCCAGGTATTATAATTATAAGGTGTTCTTGAAAAAATGATAGGCACTTTTTTATCTCCCTTGGGGCGATAAATATCAGTGGCCAACCGAATGCCATCTCGCATAGGCATCATTACCTTTTGGTCAACAATAGCAATCTCCTTTAGTTGTTCAAGAGTGACCTCCTGTGCTTGTAACAAAAAGGATGTGAATGTGCTGAGGGCAAGGAGAAGTATAATACGTATTTTCATAGCAGGGATATTAGAAGTTTAGCGGGTGTGAATATATTCATATACCTGTTAAAATGAAACTTCCCTCAAACGCTATTACTGCCAATCGCCTGGATCAGAATATGCATATCCTGTATTTCTGGTTATGAAATCTTATCTACCACTACCTTATAAGTAGGGTCTTCCATGATGTTGACTTCGATGATATCATTGGCATTATGGAGTAACATTCTGCAATCGGCACTCAAATGCCTGAGGTGAATTTTTTTACCTACTTTTCTGTACCGCTCAGTGATTTTGTTTAACGCTTCAATCCCTGACATGTCTGCTACCCGGCTTTCTGAGAAATCGATGATCACTTCATTGGGATCATTTAATACATCAAACTTCTCGTTGAAAGCGGAGATAGAACCAAAGAATAGGGGTCCGAAGATTTCGTAATGCTTTACCCCGGCACTGTCCACATACTTACGGGCACGTATGCGCTTGGCATTTTCCCAGGCAAAGACCAGGGCAGAGATAACCACACCAACCAAAACTGCCAGTGCAAGGTTGTGAAGGAATACTGTTACCAGTATTACCGCGAGCATAACTATAATATCTGATTTGGGCATTCTTCGAAAGGTTCTTAGACTGGCCCATTCAAAGGTGCCTATGGCCACCATAATCATCAAACCTGTCAATGCCGCCATGGGTAATTGTTCAATCAGGTTGGCACCAAACATAATAAAGACCAGCAACATCACTGAGGCAACAATACCCGATAGCCGAGCTCGCGCACCTGAAGAAATATTGATCAAACTTTGACCAATCATGGCACAACCACCCATACCCGAGAAAAAGCCAGTCACTACGTTGGCTATTCCTTGCGCTACCGCTTCTTTGTTGCCGCGTCCGCGGGTTTCTGTAATTTCATCAATAAGGTTGAGGGTAAGCAAGCTTTCAATTAAACCTACACCAGCCACAATCAAGGCGTATGGGAAAATGACAGACAACGTTTCTAATGAGAAAGGCAAGTTAGGAATATGAAAAGGAGGGAAGCCTCCTTTAATAGAAGCAATATCTCCCACGGTTTTTGTGTCAATGCTGAATCCAATGACAATGGCAGATACGACAAGAATGGCAGCCAGAGAGGAAGGGATGGCTTTCGTTAATTTAGGTAAGCCCCAAATGATGAGCATGGTGAGCAATACCAGGCCTAGCATCAACCACAAAGAGGGGCCACTCATCCACTGCATGATACCCGCTGCTCCCATTACCTTAAACTGATCGAGCTGAGAAAGGAAGATGACAATGGCAAGACCATTGACAAAACCAAACATAACAGGATGTGGAACTAAACGTATGAATTTTCCTAGTCGCAACAGGCCGGCAGTTACCTGTATTATACCTGCCAATACCACAGTGGCAAATATGTACTCTACACCGTGTGATTTGGCCAATGCCACGATCACTACCGCTATTGCTCCGGTGGCACCAGAGATCATTCCAGGCCTTCCACCGAGAATTGATGTGACCAGGCCAATGGTAAAAGCAGCATACAGCCCAGTTAAGGGAGATAAGCCGGCAATCATGGCAAAAGCAATAGCTTCGGGAACAAGTGCCAGAGCCACAGTAAGCCCTGAGAGGACTTCAATTTTGTAATCTACCTTTTGTTGGAGATCGAATAGGTTCAGGTATTGCTTCATGTGTTGTAGCCAAAAAAGGTGCAAAAGTACGAAAATTTTGTGCCGATAGGAACCTCTCCTCCAAACATCAAACCAGAACAGGGTTTTCACATTCGGCTAAAAAAGGAAAATGAAGTTAATACATTATCTTAGGGTGTAAACGATTGTACAAATGAGGTGTGTATATACGATTGTTAGCAGCTTTTATATCCCGTCTTGAAATTATATGAAGGAATTTTACCAACGATATAAGCCAATAATAGTCTTTTACTTCTTAGCATGTTTGTTTTCATGGCCTTTCTTGTTTTGGCGAGATGTGTATGGAGATAGTTGGAACAGTTTAAACATAGATTCCATAATCAAAACAAGCCTTATTATGTGGGGCCCAGGTTTATCTGCTGTTATCTCCAGCTTAATTTTTAAGGATAGAATAAAAAAAACAATTACCTTATTTGGAAGCTCTGTTTTTAAAAGCATTTTATTCTGGGGATTACCCATGGCTGCATTCGTTTTATTTGGAGAATACAGTAATAATGGTACATCAGTCTCAAGACTTGTCATTTATTTAGGTGGAGTATTTCTTTTTACACTTGGTGAAGAGCTTGGTTGGCGCGGATTTTTACAAGACCAGCTAAATCATTTACCTAAATGGAAACGGTATCTTATCATTGGTATAATGTGGGAACTTTGGCATTTCACTACTCGAACACTATCAGGTTCAGTTGTTGCAAGAGTACTGAGACCTCTTCTTTTTATTATGCCAAACACAATGCTTTCATATGTTTTTGGAGAAAGTGTAAATAAATCTAAATCCATTATTGTAGCTGTAACACTACATGCATGGTATAATCTGTTGTTTGAATTTAACAACATAAACACCTATATAATCTTTTCTATTGCTGTCATATTTTGGATAGTTATGTTGTTAAATTGGGATAAAAAAATCAAACTTGAAAAAGTAACAAACCGCTAATATTATATATGAAATCATAGCACCCTTCGGAATGCAATGCTTCATGACTAGGACTCTTACACGAGACAGGTGTATATGAAATTGGTAGTCGTTATATCTTGACGACCGCGCAAACATTAAACAGACAGGAAAATGAGACAGATGCTTTTAATTCTATGGGTCTTCGGACTTTTTGCGTGTAACCAGCAAACAGACAACACGATCGTTTTACAAAACCGTATTGACAGCTTGGAAATCAAACTTGCAAATACTTATAAACCTGGATTCGGTGATTTTATGGGTACTATACAAGCGCATCATTCTAAACTATGGTTTGCGGGACAAAACAAAAACTGGGAACTTGCCGACTTTGAAGTGCATGAAATAATGGAAACCATTGAAGCCATTCAGAAGTTTCAAACCGAACGGGAGGAAAGCAAAATAATTGATATGATAAATCCTCCATTAGATAGCATCGACAATGCCATTGAGCAGAAAAATTCGACTTTATTCAAGAGTAGTTACATCCTGCTGACAAATACTTGCAACAATTGCCATGAAGCAACTAATCTTGGATTTAACATTGTAAAAATACCCGATAGTTCACCTTTCAGTAATCAGGACTTTAGACCAATCAAATGAAAGATGCTGTGTGAGGTCAGGATTCATAGTTAAGTCAGGTCTTCCAATCTGACGAAGCACCGAACATCTCATTTGATTGTAGAAGTCAGGCCAGTGATCACTTAAGCCTACACTGGTCAGACGACTGGCATCCCCGCCAACACGTTGCTGTGTTTTTGCTCTTATAAGGTGCCTCTCATTGTACGCTCATCCTACCAAATCCTAATCTCTCAGGCGAACTCACTTATTGGTTTTTAACTAATTAACAAGGAAAGAAATACTGAAAATCCTAACTTGGGTGAAGTATATAGGAGCATATCTGACTTTGATAACACTTACGTTGGTGGTAATTATGAATCTTATATAGGTTAATATGAAAATATTGAGGAAAGTTGGAAAGTGGCTACTTATTATCATAGGAAGCATTATTAGCTTGATTTTAATCATTCTTCTAATTATCAGAATTAACAGTACAGGTATAGAGGAACCTTTTCTCGATAAACATGGGAACATACTTCCAAATAGTATTGCCATGCATGAGGACATGGTCATAAACGGTGCTCCTCAAAGAATAACGCTTAGAGGGAAAGATATAAATAACCCTGTGTTATTACAGGTACATGGAGGCCCTGGAAGCCCTACTACTCCGGCAGTTGCGAAAATTGTTGGATTTGATTTAGAAGACCTATTCACGGTGTGCTATTGGGAACAAAGAGGTTCTGGACTTGCTTATAATGATAGCTTACCTGATTCGACCATTACCTTAAATCAAATCATTGATGATGGTTTGGTCGTTACAGACTATCTTAAAAAGACATTCAATAAAGATAAAATATATATTGAAGGAACATCCTGGGGTACAACCGTAAGTGCTTTTATGGTCCAGAAAAAACCCGAATCATTTCAAGCTTATATTGGTATTGGACAAATGGCCAACCAACCACTTTCAGAACAACTTTCTTACGATTTTGCAATGACAGAAGCCCAAAAACAAAATGATACTGTTTCTTTAAATCAATTAAAAGGTATTGGAAGACCGCCATATCCTAACAAATCGAATATAGAAATGGCAAATGCTTGTGATATTGAACGTATGATTGTAATAAAATATGCACCACCTCGCGTAAACTTTGGTTTCAATTTTATAAAACAAATGTTCCTGGATAACGGTCTCACATTTAGTGAAAAATTTACACCAATGATTAATAACCCAGAAGTAACTTATCCTGCATATAAACTATTATGGCCTACATGCTTTAATAGTAATCTTATTCGTAATGTCCCAGAGTGGAAAGTACCCGTTTATATATTACAAGGAGATAATGATCATTTTACGGAAACTTCATTAGCAAGGGCCTATTTTGATTCAATAATTGCTCCTTCAAAAAAATGGTATTTATTTGAAAATGCTACGCATGCTGTACAATTTGAATATCCTAAAAAATACCGTTCAATTTATATTAAGGAAATATTGAAAAAATAAAAACTACCGCCAACACCAAGTCGTCAGACCAGTGATCACTTAAGCCTACATTGGTCAGACGACTGGCATTTGCTAACTGACCATGCATCAGGGTAGAACAGCAGGGATACAGTTGGATATTAAATTGAAGTACATTTTGTAATGGCGTACCTTGGTGGTTGAATTGTAAAGATCAGAGAATGAAAATATTAATAGTAGGAGGCAACGGTACGATTGGTAAAAGAGTGAGCCGTCATTTTTCAGCAAAGGACGAAGTGCTGATTGCCGGGCGCACCAAAGGGGATGTCACCGTGGATATTGCGGACTCAAGCTCCATCCAACAGATGTTTGAGAAGACCGGCCAGCTGGATGCAATCATTTGCATAGCAGGCGAGGCGAAGTGGGCAGATTTTAAAGACCTTACAGAAGAGGATTATTATATAGGGCTGAAGAGCAAACTGATGGGACAGGTAAACCTGGTTCGTATCGGGCAGCACTACCTGAACCCGAAAGGTTCTATCACACTTTCCACGGGTATCCTGGCAGATGATCCAGTGGTGAAGACTGCCAGCGCAGCGATGGTAAACGGTGGCATCCACAGTTTTGCCCAGGCAGCTGCCCTGGAGTTGGAAAATGGAATTCGCCTGAACGTAGTATCGCTGGGCATGGTGGAAGATGCCTATGATAAATACAAAGACTATTTTCCCGGTCACAACCCCATACCTATGAACAAAGTGGTGAACGCCTACGTGCGCAGTGTGAAAGGCAAAGGCAATGGAGAGATCATAAGGATTTATGAGTAGGAGGAATAGTTTATAGTCCTTAGTCCTTAGTCTTAAGTCTTAAGTCTTAAGTCTTTAGTCTTTAGTCTATCGACTATCCACTTAGTATTAAAGACTAAGGACTAATAACTAAAGACCACCGACTAAATTAGTTAAGCTCGGTCTTCCGACCTGACGAACAAGCAACCAGACTTGTGAACCACAACCCCACCAAAGGGGAAGAGCACCTTACCAAAGACCACCTCGCACCGTTGCAAAGGGGACCTCGCTCTGGTGCAGAGGACAGGACGGACCGCTGCAGTTGCCACCTTGCACCGTTCGTGATGCCACCTCGTACCAAGGCAAAGGTGAACGCGTAGGTGTGAAGAGGTGAATGCATGAGGGTGCAAAGGCGGAAGCGCTCTCTTATAAAGGTGACTATCCAAGGGTGCAGAGGCGGAAGGGTACTGAAGAACTGGCGGATGCCCTCCCAGGTAAAGGCGGATGAGTACCAAAGTACATACCACACCGTACCGCAGCAATGGTAACTCCGTAGTGGTGATAAGGCAACTCCTCGTACCTGGTAAAAGTAGGGTAAAGGGACTGCCCATGTTGGTGTTTTTGGAGGTCAAAAAATAATTTAGAAATTTCTTAAAATAATTGAAACCTTTTGTATAAGGTTTTTCGTATTAGAAGTATTATGACACACACAAAAAATGTAGCAACCTTCGAGGGATTCGTAGGTAGCTGCACCGGGTTCGGAGACAAGTACAATCCCGGTTTGCCCAAGCTCCAGTTAGATGCATTGAATGTACTTCTTGTCAATGCACGCGAAGCGCTCGCCAGTGTAAGAGTGAAAAAAGCGGATTACGACCGCGTGACGAACAGTCGCGAGATCCTCTTCCGCGATCTCCCCAGGCTGGCGGCCAGTGTCATCCTTACGTTAGACGCATCAGGCGCTAAGGAAGAGACACTACATGATGCGAGAAGGTATTTCCGTCTTCTGATGGGCAAACGTGCCCGCGCGAAAGCACTGCAGGCTGACACAGCAGAAGATGTGAAAACAGGACCAAGGGTAGCTCAGCTCAGCTATGCGAGCAGAGCCGATCACTTTGCCAGATTGGTGCAATTGGTAATTGCCAGTCCCAATTACATGGCCAACGAACCAGCGTTGACTGTACAAGGCCTCAAGGCCACACTCAAGCAAGTGTACAGTATCAACACGGAAGTGGTCAATGCTCGGGTGGCACTTAGCAATGCACGAATCGCACGCAACGAGATGCTCTACACCTCCGGTAATTGTATTTACCAAACAGGCAGAGCAGCACGGAAGTATGTGAGAGCCATCTTTGGTCCGAACAGTGAGCAGTTCAACCAGGTAAAAAGTTTAGTATTCACCAAACCCCGTATCTGATGAAAGTGCAACCCGTTAATTAAAACCCCGGCAACCTATTGCTGGGGTTTTTGGTTTTAGGGGGTTGCTATCCATAGAATTATACGTTTAATTATACAGATAATTCCACGGTTACAAATGAAAGATAAAATGGAAAAAGACTAAATTTGAACAACTAATAGGATTTTAGAATGAAACTAAAAGGAATATAAGGGCAATACGTTTATATTGGTGTTGTCGGCAATTCAAGACATCTGCTTAAATCCATTTTTACAGAAAGGTCATTGA
>ERZ761609.83-NODE-83-length-139802-cov-20.575240_pt1 | contig 139802 bp, 117 predicted proteins | sample MGYA00511163_ERZ761609 | MGnify/ENA primary metagenome ERZ761609 (study PRJEB28899, sample SAMN02445070) | bioreactor sludge metagenome | biome: EBPR sludge | place: Australia: Brisbane, Thorneside Wastewater Treatment Plant | collected 2011-12-16 ... | reverse complement strand
ACGAGATTGGTCAGTGACTGGAGTTCAGACGTGTGCTCTTCCGATCTCGACGCACCAGGTCGACGATCTTCTGTTCCATCGAGCGGGTGGCAGAAAGCTCTCACAGGAGATCTTTACCCTGTTTCTGAACTCCTTGGGTGAATAGGATCGATATATTCAAAGTCAATAGAATAAAACCCTTCTCCAATAAATATGCCATGTCAAAAGGGTTCAAATTGTTGCTATTGTGTGGATACGATTTTGGTTCATATTCACACATTGATTTTTTTGCGCGAATACAGTCATATTCACAAATATCATTTATAGGTCATGTAAACCATGTTGATGAAGAATGCCATCGAAAGGATAAGATTAAGCCTATCCTGTAAATATTTGCAAACTATATCCAACGCCTAACTTTTTTGCAATACGCGGTATAATTACTTCCAAAAGTTCTGCCTAAATATTTCTCTTCTTTTACTATAATGAATTTGGTGACAATCCATAAAACAATTGGAATAAACAGAAGGGTCCATAAATTGCCTTGAATGAATGCTATTCCTGTATAAAGAACCAAAAGTCCCAAATACATTGGGTTCCTTGAGACAGAATAAATACCTGAAGTCTGTAGCGTGTTAGCCGGCTTTATGGCAATCAGAGTGTTCTTGGTTCGAAAAAATTTGATCAATGCAGGAAGTGTAACAATTAGCCCCGACATCACAAATAGTATTCCTGCTATAAAGGCAACACTAGTCTCGAAAAACATGGTGGGAAGTGGAAGTGCTTTCTGAGAATATATTGATATCAAAAATATTATAACGTAGAAAAGCGGAGGAGGAAGATAAACTCCAGGATGATCAATTTTAGCCTTCATATATTACTATTTTAAAGGGATAAATCATTATAAGTCAATAGTAAGACTACTTAGCGGAAACACTTTAGGAAAAAAACGACATTGTTTATCCTGTAGGAAATGCTCCGAATCCGCTTGTTTGCTTTTGAAGCAGTGAGCCGGGGGCAAACGCTGCAAATTGTTTGAATTCCCGTAACAAATGGGATGAATCATTGTATTCACATTCGTTGGCAATATCAGACCAACTTTTTTCAGGAGACGCATTTTTAATCTTCATCGCATGCTCAAATCGTACAATTCTAATGTACATTTTAGGAGATATTCCAACTCGGGTTATAAAATTGCGCTCAAATTGACGAATACTCAGACAAGCCAGGGAGGCCCATTCCGGCAGGCTATTTTTTGCAAGTGGATCAAGCATCTTAATGGCCACGGAGTCAATGGGTTCTTCCTGAGCGATCCCATTCTCCATTTGTTTATCCAGAAAGGCCGAAACAATTTCAATCATTTCATCATACGATGATGATTGAATTAATTGTGCATTTACAAGTCCTATTTCACCCGACAAAAAGTCAATAGCGTTTAGTCCTGTATTGACAGTCTTTTTCATCGGAATTTTCAATAAACGATAAAGGCCTGTGGGGAGGAAGGCCACTTTGATCATTAGGTAATCACTACCAAACTTTAGTCCAACGGGTCTATTTTTTGGACCTGTAATACTGGTTGTAGGGGCTGTTATACCCTGCGTTTTGCCACTGTCAAATACTTGAACATTGTCCCTCGGATAGAAGTAGAGGTTTTGTTCTGTATTTGCCAGGCAGGTAATAAATGGTGGAGGCAGTGGGTCAGTTCCCTCCCACTTCATGTGAAGAAGCTGAAATTCACGTATGATACTTTTCTGAGTATCCGAAGGCTCATATTTCCGAAAGAATTTCACTGTGTTTTTGTCGTATAACGGTATAGATAGTTAATAATCATCTCACCTCCATTTCCCTTTTGTCGGTTCATAATAAACAACTACTGCACCACCCTTAAAGGTTTTTGTGTTAATGAGTTTAAAAGCAGTCCTGTCGTTTAGGGGTTCAAATAATGGTAGGCCGCTTCCAGCAACAACGGGGTGAACACAAAGTTGGAATTCATCAATTAAGTTAAGTTTTAAAAGCTGCATTATTAAACTTCGGCTGCCCACTAAAATGTCTTTACTCCCGCTACCGCCTGATGCCGGAAGGGATTTTTTGAGTGCTAACACTTCCTCTTCAAGGCCCTGGTTGGCCAACTTTGTACTTTCCCACCCGATTGCTATCGGATCCAATTTTTTAAGTGTGTGTGAAAAAACAATTTTGGGAATCTTGTCTATTACCACAGCAAAGTCGTCCATTGATTTTTCACCGGAAGGGTTTTCTACCAGCGTTCTCCAAAATTCCATCAGCTGATAGGTAATCCTCCCATAGAGAATAGTACCTCCGTTACTTAACAGGTCGGTGTAATGGTTGTGTATTTCCTCATCTGGAATGATTGCTGTATGGTCGCAAAAACCGTCAAGCGTCATATTGATGGCTGCAATTACTTTCCTCATAAAGTGGTTCGTTGTTATTGTTTGTCCACTGCGTAATTCAGCTCAGTTACCCCGGAAGTAAACTGTCGCGTGGTCAATAGCTTTAGTTTTATTTGGGCTTTGATGTCCACAAACAATGGGATGCCTCGTCCAAGAATAATGGGATTGACAAACAGCCAGTAACCATCAATTAAGTTTTGTTGCATCAGTGAATGCGTTGCGGTAGGGCTACCAAAAAGCAAGATGTCTTCACTGCCGCTGTCACCTGATGGGGGACGGGATTGCTTGAGTGCATTTATATGGGCCGAAAGATTGTCGCTTATAATGGTTGTATGAGTCAAACCTTCGCCTTTTATTGTTTTTGATAAGACCACTTTGTGCACTTTTTTATACCACTTTGAGTGTTCAATGTCGTGCCTGGACGCTGTGGGCGCGTCTCCCGCAGTAGGCCAATAATTTTCCATCATCTGATACGTTACTCGTCCATACATTGCCGTGTCGCCTTTGCTTATCCGCTTACCGACATGGTCAAAAATCTCTTCATCCACCTTAATCCAGTCCATTTCTCCCTTCGGTCCCGCTACAAAACCGTCCAGCGATAGGTGCATAAATGAAATTATCTTTCTCATGGGTTTCTATTTTTTTATGGTCCGTTGCAATGACTCCTACACTATCTGAAGATAAAGGGACTGCCTATACACTGCCATGCCAAATATAAGGATACTCCTAATTAAGTAGGTTATAAATTAGATTTTTCAACTAGAAAATACGCAATGCAACGTGATTCTTATCCCTTATCAGGAAGCGCATCAAATTCCTTCCTTTTCTTTTCAAACCATGCTTTCATGGCATCAGGTGACTTCATTAATTGTTGTATCTCTCCCATTGCCTTTAAGTGTGCCTCATCCTTTTTCTGAAACATTTCCATTCCATGAGCCTTACTCATTTCCGCAATTTCTTCAAATGTATTGGCGTGAAAAGCTTTATCACAAGCCCCACCCAATTGCTGACATGTCATTGTTTTCATATGTATTCAATTTTTGTTGCAGTTTGTAACACTAAGTGTTGGCACCTGCATGCCATCGTAAAGGCTAAGACTCGCTACCAGATGAGGAACACCAACATAGTTGAGGTGGTTCTGAACAGGATTACGATATTTTATTTGTCAATTTTCTTATCGATTTCACTAATTATATATTTTGCTTTTGAGGTTAAGACATTTAAAGCATCTAACGTTTGCGAATTATAAATAAATCTCTGAATCAAAAGGGAGGAATATTCATCATCATTTATTAATTCCTTATAATTTAATGGAACATAATTGATGTCTGTTAAGCTAGAATCTTGCGTTATAAATCTAAAATGTTCTGCCAAATAGGGTTCTAAACTTTCAATGTTAAATCTTTTGGAATTATTGTCGAATCGGTTTATCGAAGATTTAACATTTTGCTCGTAATAGACTATGATGCTATCTCTTAACTCCTTGTAGTGTATTATATCCAGCCCCGTTGTCTTCAGAAATTCAAAAGAAGTAGTCCTTGAATTAATACCAGAAAGAGTAAAAGATGATATAAAGTTTATGGTGGCTATTGAGTCCTGATTTGCCGGTTTGCTTAAAATCGTTTTAATAGATCTCGCTGAAAAATTCAGATTGTTAATACTTATATTATATCTTAAAGTATCGGTTATGAGATCTAATTTAATAGACTTTAGAATATTCGTTTCAATTATTCTATTTTTTCTATTTTCATTCCAATTGTTAATCTGTAACGCAATTAAAATTCCAATTACCACAAGAACTATTTCTCCAATAGCGTATAGAAGATATTTACTGAATTTATTTTCAATCATTAGATTTTGGCGAATTTTTTTAAAGAATTTTATCATTGATTATTGTTGGCCATAATGAAGTACATTAACCTTGTAAGTGTATTAACCATATTCTATAATATCCAATAATTGAGAGAGTAGAAATACATGGCCATATCCAAAGATAAGGATACTCCTAACTAAATGTTCCCTCAGAAATAGGTTTTTCAACTAAAAAATACGGATTACAACATGATCGGGATCCCAATTGGCCATAACCTGACCACGGAAGCTTAGTTATTTCAGAAGGTGAGATTTGTGGTGGATTTGATAAAAACAGAATAATGTATTTAAAATGCTAGATTAAGGCAATCTTTTTTTAGGGGCTACACTATCAATCAACTCATATTTCTTTTTTCTCTCCTGCCATCTTTTCGCAGCATATTGCTGCATATCTTCTACCTTGTCTTTTTCATCAACAATTTCAAAACCCAGCAAGGTTTCTATGATATCTTCGAGTGTTGCTATGCCATCCATTCCACCGTATTCATCAATCACTAATGATATATGTTCCTTCCGCTGAAGTAACTTTTCCCAGGCGTCAAACAGGGTGATACTTGCCGGGAACATGGCAATATCACGTTTAATGTCTTTTAGTTTTAAATCAAACTGGTCTTCTGCCAGTTTTTCAAATACGAGTTCTCTCAACACATACCCTGTGATGTTGTCTCTGTTACCCTGGTAAATGGGGATCCTTGAGAAATGTAAGAATTCTTTGTTCTCTAAAAACTGTCGTAAGGTCATCTCTTCATTTGCTGTTACCACAACAATGCGTGGTGTCATCACTGCTTTAATTCTTAAACTTTTTAGTTTAATCAGGTTCTGAATAATTTTGTTTTCCTTATCCCCAAAAATCCCTTCTTCTGTACCAATACTGGCCAATGCCGAAATTTCCGCCCTACTGGTGGTGAATTGAGGTTTTTCTCTTGAAAGCATTCGCGTCAATATAGACGAAAGCCAAACCAGGGGATAGGTAATGAAAATCATTCCTTTGATCACTTTTGAGGTGATTCCTACTAATTCCCTATTGTAGCTGGCGCCTAATGTTTTGGGTATGATTTCGGTCACTACTAAAATTAATATGGTGAGAACGGCTGAAACAATTCCGAAATACGCCTCACCAAATACCACCGTGGCCTGCGCACCCACACCTGCGGCTCCTACTGTGTGTGCTACAGTATTTAAAGACAAGATGGCCGATAAGGGTTTGTCGATATCTTCTTTGAGGGCTATCATCGTATCTGCATTCTTGTCACCCAATTCAGATTTTGATTTCAGAAATGAAATGGGTATGGATAATAGAACGGCTTCCATTATGGAACACATAAAGGAAATGATAAGGGCGATGAAGAGATAAATGAATAATAGTGTCATACTATAATTTACGCATTACTTTATTTTAATGGACTTAAGGCATTGCCACTAACAACCATAGTGTGTAATACTTGCATTCTTTTAATGTCGGGGATCACAGTATTACGTAACCAAATATCCAAAGATAACCGTTCTAATAGATCCCCAAGTCACATAGATTTTTTCAACCGAAATTATGCATTACAACTTGATCTTAATCCCTCCATTCATCACAAAGCCATCCACGGGTGCGTAAATATCGCGGAAAGTGGGATTGGTGATGGATCCCGTGTAGATCGTGTCAAACCGGGTTTGGCGGGCGTCCAGGAAGTTCTCAAAATTGAGAAACAGTGAAAAGTTTTCCCATAGCTTTTCCGTCATCAATCCAAATATCCAATACGACTTTCCAGTAGCGCCATCGTTGAGCTGCTGCTCGCTGAAGTAGTAACCTTCCAACCCTATTTTAAGTTTCTCCTCTACCTCGTACATCAGCACATTGTTGAGCCGGTGCTTCGCCACCAAAGGGAACGTGGTAGTGTTGCCATTGTAATGGGTGTTTACATCGGCCAGCGTGTAACCAATGAAGAGTTTAAAGTCATTGTAGGTCAGCTTCAAATTGGTTTCTATTCCTTTCGTATCAATATTTCCTGGGGGTTGCTGATACTCATAGGCACTGCCTGTCGGTGTCAGTATCAATGGATTGTCAATCTGGGTATAGAAGAACAACGTGTTGATGCTGAACGTCATGTTATCAGACAGGGGCGTTTTGTAGTCAAAGTCCAGGTTCCCTCCAATGGATTTTTCTGCTTCGGTGTTATTGGTATTGATCGGCAGCACATTCTGGAATTGGACGCGTTCTGCATCTTCAGTAAACACAGTAGACGCTTTGTAGCCCAGTCCACCTCCTACCCTGGCCGTGAATTTAGGATGCGGTTTGAACATTGCGGAAATACGCGGTAAGGCAAAGAACCCATATTCGCTTTGGTAATCTCCGCGCATGCCCGTTTCCAGGGTCAACAAATCGGAAGCATTCCAGGTGTTTTGAACGAAGGCACCAAAGGTGTTGTAACTGTAATCTACTGCCTGAGCGGGTGTTACATTATCCTGTGTAAACTGATCGGTCCACACATTCAGTCCTGCCACCCATTCTGATCGTTCCCCTCTTTGGTTGTAAGCCAACTCACTGAAGGAAGACAATTGCACACCAGAGAATTCATAAGAAGGAATCTTAATGCCTCTGTCATAATAACTCACACTGTTTCTGAAGGTCAGCTTGCGGTTGTTATCGAATTGATGATCCAATCCTGCCTGTGTGCTGAATCGTGTTGTACTGTTTTCTTCAAAGTGGCCAGTGCTGGATTTTCCTTCTACGTAGTCCATATCTCCTCCGACTCTATTTTCAAACATGGTATTCAGCCCCACATTGAACGTGGTGTTTTCATTGAGATAAACATAAAGTTTGGGGTTCAGCGTGTAGCGCTCAAATTTAGGGATGGCCGTCAAGCCAATGTCTGCTGGATCGTACGGTGTGCCGTGGTTGTAGGAAGCAAACACCGTAGTGCCTACCTTTTTAAACTTCTGCGCATAGAAGGCGCTCGCATCCAATCCCAATGCAGAAGTTCCGTTGAACATCAGGTTCAATTCTTTGTCCTCCGTGGGGGCTTTGGAAACGAGGTTCACCAGGCCTGCAATGGCACCACCACCATACAATGTCGATGATGCTCCTTTGATTACCTCAACTTGTTGCAGGTCTAACGGAACAATCTGAAGCAAACTCAGCCCACCAGAAAACCCGGAATACAACGGCATACCATCGCGAAGGATTTGTGTGTACTTTCCATCCAGTCCCTGAATACGGATACTGGAATTGTAAGAAGTAGCCGAAGTCTGTTGAGTTTGAATACCGGTACTTTCATTCAATAACATTCTGATATCGCCCGGCTTCATGTTTCCTTTTTCTGCCAGTTCCTCTCCTGAGATGGCTTCTACCCGGGTGGGGATATCATCGATGAACCGGCTGGAGCGCGTGGCCGTAATGATCACTTCCTCCATTTCATGTCCATGTTCCATTAGGATTTCAATCGGGGTTTCTGAAGACAATGGAAACGAATAGGTCTTGCGTTGTGCTTCGTACCCAATATATCTGAACTCAATGGTCTGCTGACCGTTGGGGATGTTGTTGATTTCAACCAGACCGTTCAGGTCGGTAGTGGCGCCTATGTTGGTACCTTGTACTAATGCAGTAGCACCTATCAATGGCTCACCACTTTCGCTGTCCTTGATGTATGCTTTAAAATTGTTTTGTGCCCACAAGGGACTAGTCATAAGAATTGTCAATAATGACAAAATGATTCTTTTCATTTCAGTTAAAAGTTAATACGTAAAAAATAATGTTAACCGAAGAATCTCGGTTGGAATAATTATTAATGATTAGGTATTAACCAACTTTGGCGGCTGCCAAATAGTAGCAAAGCAATTATTGATAAAAAGAATAATACCTGAATTTATATTTACCCTGTTTTCCTTTACGGGTGCTGGAAATACAAATGCCTCGTATAAAGAAACGAATCCTGTGCATACGCCACAGGTTAGGAAGGGCGAACAAGCCTCAACATCATTGTGATTTTCTGTTTGTTGTGTTTCGACTTCACAATTGTCGTCACAGCAAGGCACTGTGGACAACAACAATACAGACAATGAAAGTATCAGGCAGAAAATTTTCATTCGTACAAATATAAGAAAAGTAAGGAACCTGCTCCATATTCACTGCATCCCATAAGTGAGATAAGAGATAATGGATTAGGAGGATGAGTCAAAAAAAGATGCGTCATGCAATCCATCAGCTGGCGGAGAAGCATCCCTTAGCCAAGGTCTTTCATAGTGGAGAGATTCTTCGTCAACGCCTGCCTTTGCTAAAGCACCTACGCGAAGGCTGGCTCAGAAAAGCGGTTCTTTGTTTTTTGGACTTTATCCTGTTATGCCTAACCCAAAATTGTCATCTGCTCTCTGGCCGAAGGCAAAGAAGACAAGTCTTCGTTTCGTGGGATTACTTCGCTCCATCTCACAATCCAACGCTTCAGCTCCCGCCAGTAGGCGGGTACGCGTAATGACGGGTATGATCCAGCAAATGTAAAAAACCCATCCGTTGGTATAACAGTTATTGAAAAGCATGGGGTATTTTAGGACATTGAATAAAATCTAAACTCTATGATGAAACGATACACCACCTATCTACTCCTTATCTTTTCTGTGCTGACAGTAAGCGCTCAACAAGAAATGCCAGGTCTCCTTTCTCTGAAGGAAAGAGCGGAAGTAATGGACGAAATACTGGAGGATCGCCTGACCAACCTGTTGCCAAAGTTAATGGAAGAACAGGGTGTAGACATGTGGCTGATCATCACCAGGGAATACAATGAAGACCCCGTGTTCTGGTCGATGCGGCCTTCTACCTGGATCAATGCCAGGCGCAGGACCATCATTGCCTTTTACCAACCTTCTCCCGGAAAACCAGTGCAACGTTATTATTTGCAGAAACATGGACTGCCGGGTTATACAAGGGCCTGGACGCCCAAAGAGAGTCCAGCGAAATGGTTTGAAGATGATCAATGGAATGCTCTGATTACGTTCATTGGAGAAAAAGATCCAAAGAAACTTTCCCTAAATATTTCAGAGGACTTCCAGCATGCAGATGGATTGGCCACAACAGATTATCGCAACCTGATGCAGCGATTGCCCAAAAAATACCAAACACGAATTGTTGAAGGTGGTGGATTGGCAGTGCGTTGGTTGGAAACACGAACAGAGCGCGAAATTGCACTGTATGAGCAAACCGGCAACATTGCACACACCATTATTGCAGAAGCTTTCTCTCAACAGGTGATCACTCCGGGTGCCACCACCATCACCGATGTGCGCTGGTGGATGCGGGAACGTATTCGCGAATTGAAGCTGACCACATGGTTCTTTCCATCCGTCAGCATACAGCGCTATAACAAAGAAAAAAATGTGATTGAAAGTTACAGCAACAACGAAGAGGTCATTCACCAAGGTGACATGTTGTGGTGCGATTTCGGAATTACTTACCTGAGGCTGAATACAGACACTCAGGAAAACGCTTACGTATTACGCCCCGGTGAAACCGATGTGCCTGACTACCTGAAGAAAGCCCTCGCTGTGACCAACCGTTTGCAAGATATCCAGATCGCTACGTTTGCCACCGGAAAAACTGGCAATGACATTACCCTTGAAGCATTGGCACAAATGAAATCAGAAGGCATCGATGGCACCCTCTACTCCCATCCTATTGGATACCATGGTCATGGTGCGGGCCCCACATTAGGGCTTACGGAAAAACAGGAATTCATCAAAGGCTCGGGAGAATGGCCACTGTATGTCAATACAGCTTACTCCATTGAATTGAACGCACAAGTACCCATTCCTGAATTTGGCAATCAAAAGCTGAGCATATCTATGGAAGAAGATGCCATCTACACCCAAGATGGGATTAGGTTCATCGATGGCAGAGCAAAAGATTGGATTTTAATTCCAAGAAGGAACGATCATTTGGGTAAGTACTGGCTGAAGAAGTAAACTAATTTAGGGCTGGCTCATATGTCTAAGCAGGATCATCATCCAAGACGATCCTGCTGGCTCGTTATTTCCGTGCCACACCAAGCCTACAACTGGAAGAAGTAATTAAACTTCAATACAATAGCCCTGTTCTTAGGACCAAAGTGTCCTTCTGTCAAATAATTATCGGTATAGACCAGAAACACATCACTCATCGGGCGGTAGCGCCACTGTATCCTGCTGTTCACGTTAAAATTATCGGCTTGGGTATTGTATTGCAAAAAGGTAGTCCAGAATAAGTTGTTGGTAAAGTTGACTTCAAACTTGGGATTAATAAGCCATAGTCTTGCGCTACCATAAGGATCGCCCAGTTTAATATCGTTCATTTCAAATCCCATGGCAAAGTTACCCCAGGGCTGCACCCTGTAATTTAAGGTAGAGCGTACGGTAGTCTTGGTGCCTGTATAATATTGACCGCTTACTGCAAACAATTCCAAATTCACCTTTCTCCTTAAGTCAGAGTTGAGTTGAATGTTAAATTCAGTAAAAGTATAATCTCCTACAGGAAGTGGTGCTCCTTCCGTCAACTGAAAGGGAAACAACAGATTAACATACTGGTTATTCAACCTAAATCTCAGCTGACTTGTATTCCTAAAGAAAAGAAAGTAACGCAACCGCGTATAGGATTCGTTGAGTGTACCCTCTCGCACCCAATGCACATAGTTTTCCAACCCCGTCCAGTGTTTGATGATATTTTTATTTTGTGGATACCAACTGTAGTCTAGATTGGTCGATGACTTGGTATAACCAATGGGAACAATCACATTGTTCACCGGATCATAGTTATTTAATCTCCCCACAAATCCCATGTCGGCAGTGAAGTTGTCTCCCATCTTTTGCAACTGATAATTGGCCTGAAACAACCTGCCATTGTAGCCCACACTACCTACCATAAATTGATTATCGGTGGTGACACCATCTTTGAAAGCGTGGTTGTAGCTGGCCTTCCCTACCCACCTTCCATCCTCTGACAAGTACTCAAACTCCATTGTAGCATTGCGGCCATAGTCGGTTTTATTTAGTTCACCATCGGTTATAGATTGCCTGTTAACAAAAAGTGCACGCACAGTTGATCTTTTTAGCACCCGCCTGTGCAAGGCTGCTGCTGTATAGTTTTGTGATGGAGAAATAGAATCGCTTCTCGTTTGTGCATTGAGAATACCAATGCGCCAGTTGCGATCAAGGTTACCACTAACTCTGGCGCCATAGGAAATAGGAATCTTGCTTCCACGTGCATCCAATCCTATTCGTCTGGAAAAGAAAGGTGCATCCGGATAAGCGCCAAAGTTGGTAAACACATCTGCGTTCTCCAGAAAGAATTGCCTGCGTTCAGGGAAGAAGATTGAAAAACGGGAAAGGTTGGTGACCTGTTGGTCCACATCAGTTTGAGAAAAGTCGGGGTTTATGGTAAGGTCCATATTCAGCGTAGGTGATAATCCTACCTTTGCTTCTCCTCCAAAGTCAAAGTCACTCTTAGTAGCGGTATTCTTCTCAAAATCTTTTGTTACAGAACTCAGCGCGTAAGGTGTGATAGAAACATTCATACCAGTAGGTTCTGGTGCGGTGTCCCAATCCAATGACCCGGCAAAGCCCAGATCGTTAGGAGAAAACTGTACAGGTACTTTAGCCCACACATGGCGTTCATTGGCTTGCCTGTCGCTGCGCCAAAAGTTAATACCCCACTGGTTGGCACCTTTTTTAAATCTTATGCTTTTAAAAGGTATGGCGATCTCCACCACCCAACCTTCAGCTGTTTTACTCACTTCAGAATACCAGCGCACATCCCAGGAAGTATCAACAGAATTCACAAATTGTCCCTGCGCTGCCGACACCATGGCCTCTGTTTGCGCTCCCCCCACATTCACACCAAAAGAATAACCGAGCGATTTTTGCCCGATGGGATCGAGTAACACTCCAAATGCATCGCTGGATTCCAAATCACCATCACGTTTTAAAGATTGAATGATATAATTATCCGGCCCCATCATCATCGCCCCGATGTAAATATTTTTATCATCATAAGTAAGCTTAACTACGGTTTGATTGTTGGCAGCAGCATTGTCGGAAGGGGCATTCAACCAAAAGTTGTCGGCACCCTGAGCATCGGCCCACGTTTGCTCATCCAGTATACCATCAATTTTAATAGTACCCGCTGCTTTCTGAATAGTCAACTTATGGGCATCACGGTTGGCTGTCTGTGCTGAAGCAAAAAAACCACTGGCGATCAGCAGCAGAAAAATATATAATCTCATAGTACATTGAAATCAGAGTCCTAAAAATGAATATTTCTCCTACATCTACCTAAAATGATGATGTCAATCGGTAGATATTGATGCTGAACAGATGGAGATATGTTATTTGGAAGTCTTAATTTAATGCCTATCCAATCGTTAAATATTTAATATAAGTAGTTAAAACTAATGATGAGGTGCACCATCTCTTTATAATTAAACAATTAAATAATTGTTAGATAGTAAGTATTAACCAGGCTTATGCGGCTATGCGTGTATACTTCTATTGGGCAGCCTAACTATAAATGTAGAACCTTTTCCATACTCAGATATAAAGGAGATGGTACCGCCTAGTTTGTGGACCGTTTCTCTTACAATATAAAGCCCCAGTCCCGAACCCTCTGAAGATTCAGTAGCCCTATAAAACATTTCAAAAATACGATTCTGGTATTCAGGCTCAATGCCAATACCATTATCAGAAATAGTTATCGTTAATTCATTATCACTCATTTGCATATCCACTGCATAGTAATTGTCGGTTTTGTCAGGGTCAACGTATTTAATGGAATTGGATATGAGGTTGTTTAAAATCACCTTCATTCTGGCCACATCACAATAGGTATTCATATTTTCAGGCACATTGATTTTACCAATTGTTTTTTTACTGGAAGAAATAAATTCAATACCCCCAATAATTTCTTTCACCAAAGCATGTAAGTTCACTTCCCGATAGGAAACCTCCATCCTGGCATTTCGTGAATAATCGGTGACCTCTTTAATAAACCCTTCCATTGTGAGTATTCGGTTTTTCATGAGCTTGAAATATTCATTCAATTCTGCATCTTTATTAGTTAACCGTACTATCTCTAATAAACCCAATAGCGAGCTCAGCGGGGCACGCATATCATGCGAGGCACTGTAAACAAAACGATCAAGTTCTTTATTTGCTTTAAACAACTCTTCATTCTTATCCATCAATTCCTGTTCTACGAGCTCCCTGGCTTGGATATTGTCCATTAAGGATTTTTCAGATTCATTGTTGCGGTTTATTGCAAAGAAAATAATCACTACACAAGCCAATATGCCTACAGTAAAATTGGTAATGAAACTAATCATGGCGTAGGACTCAGTCAGCTCAGGAACATCAATAGGCGACCAATCACTCAGGTAAGCCACAAGGCCAAGAGCAATTGAAAACCCAACAAATATAAATCCGATGTGTCTATTTTGTCGTGCAAACAAAATAAGACCGGCTGCTGCAGTAGCAGTAAAATACAAAAACACACCGCTATAGGGGGAGTCGATTGCAGCAAAAGAATAAACCAACAAATTGGAAAAAACCAAAATAATGATGGAAGAAATTGTAGATTTTCTGTTCCTGTTGAGTAGTACAATGATAACAGAAACAACTATTCCGATGCAATAGAAGGGAATGAAGGCAGTGAAATCATTGGATAAGTCAATAAATATGTAGACAAAACAAATGAAGCCAATGAGTAACCCAAATTGTCCCCTAAGAAGAGATTCTTTGTATTCACTTCTTGAAACAATCCTTTCCTTTCCTACAAGGAAGTTCCGTAGAAATTGATCATCTATCATTCACCCAAATTAAACTAAAAATTAGATTAAGGCTTTGCAGAACCCCAAAATGAGTTTGTAAAATACTTATTCACGATTAAAAAAAGGTGTGGTATGGCCAAAAAAAAAGCTGCCCAAAGGCAGCCTTTAAAGAGCTAAAAAATAAAATTATTTGTTAACAGCAGTTACTGCGAAGATCCCTGGTTCAGGGGATGGTGCATTACTGTTTGCATTTAACTCATCCTGTGCATAAGGAAAGCGCTCTGGATATTGGGTAAATGTGCCTCCATTAAGAGGGAATGGTACGGTTAGATCGGGGTCACTACCTCTAACTCTTCGAGCATCATTGAAAGGAGCAAACGTACCAAATAAGGTAACGTAGCGCTCTTCTATCACCTCACGCAAAAAAGCACGCAATGGAGCAATGTTATCAGCATTCTCCATACCCCCAGCATCAAAATCCGTTGCAACATATGCAGTATAGAGCGTTACATCTGAAGGAGCTAATTTTGTAAATGCACTTCCAGCTGCAAGATGTGCCCTTAGCGTGTTAAGGTGAGCCAAGCCTGTTGCTAAATCGACCGTTCTGGCACCTGCCTCAGCCAGAATTAAAAGATTCTCCTCATAAGTAACTAATGGCATTGGTGCCGTTTTCTTTGCCACGCCCAACTCGGTATTAGGTGCACTTCCTATTATCTTATAGTATTTAGAACGGGCATCTTCATTAGTTTTCGCATTGTTCCTGGAGTTTCCACCTGCAGCAATCAACCCTTCGAGGAAGGTACCTACAGTGGTCATATAGTCATTGCGCTCTCCAATGAATGTATTCAATAAATTGGTGTCACCATTTGCAGATGTACCAGCAGGCTTAAATTTCATCGAGTTGGCATTAGTATTGATACCCAATTGTGCTGCTGCATATGCATTAGCATACTCTTTTGTATCCATGTAATACCTGGCTTTCAATGTATAAGCTGTTTGAATCCATTTGGTTTTGTTTCCTCCATGAAAAATCTCGTTAGAGATAGAAGGATTGCCTGGCAAACTATTCAAATCACTGATAGCTCCATCAAGTAGCGTTTGAAGGCTGGCGAAGACAGCAACCTGGTTATCAAATACCGGATCTTCAATTTTTTCCTCTGGATCAGAAGCTTGAGAATAAGGAATATCACCAAATATCTCGGCCGCTGTTCCTACTGCATGAGCCTCCAGAATTTTGCTTATTCCCACGTAATTAGGAAATTCAGCCAGCTCAACTTGCATTAATCTGGCTTGCTTAACAATACCCTGATAGATATAACTCCAGGTACTGTTAGTTTCTTCAGTACTGATGTTATAGTTATTTAAGCTACCGTAGAGGAGAGTGACTCCTCTATATTGGCCACTCCACATTCCTGATATGCGTTGCAAGTGACTCACCTGAACCGTAATATCTGCTAACTCTGCTCCAATCAATAACAACTCGGCTGGCGCACTTACAGGGTTATTGGGGTTCACATTTATATCTTCCACAAGATTTTCACATCTCGTAAAAATCAAAAGTGGAATGAAAATCAATAATATCTTTTTCATATCGCTTAGTAGTTAACTTTTAATGAGAACAAGTATGAGCGTGTACTTGGATTAGTGAAATAATCGATACCAAATCCACTATCAACACCTGATTGATTTATTTCCGGGTCAATTCCTTTAACATCAGTCCATAGTTTAAGGTTACGGCCAGACACCCCCAACTCTATTGAAGACAATTTCATTCGTTTAACGAATTCATTTCTTAAAGTATAAGAAAGGCTAATCTCTCTCAAACGAGTCCATGACCCATCGCTAATGGCAAATTCATTAATAGCTGATCCACCAAGACCACCACCCAGAGTAGTGTACCATTGCTGATCTTTAAGAACTGTTCCTCCTCCAAAATCTTCAAGGTTACCCCTTACAGTTGTTCCAGCAGTAAATACAGTTCCAGCAGAATTAACAACATCCTGAGTTAAAGTGACTTCATTTCCTACGTCAGCATGGGTACCAAACTGGTACAACACAAAACGTGTACGATCTGCATAATCAGCCCCCTGAAATGTTTCAAATAACACATTTAATGAAAGGCCTTTGTAGCCAGCTGTAAAACCAAGTCCTCCCCTCCAATCTGGATTAGGATCACCTACCACACCTTGATCGGGATCAATCTGAGGAAACCCATTTGCATCCAGCGCCAAAGTTCCATCGGCATTTCTCTGTGCTCTGGTTGCCCACAAAACACCTAATGCTTCACCTTGGACAGCTCGAGAGCTAATTGATTGAGTAGTCAATTCAATGGAAGCTGTGCCCTTCAGGTCAGTAACTTCATTCTTATTGTTATTGAAGTTTCCATAGATATCAAATTTCCAGTCACGGTTCTTGAAGATGTTATAATTGACATCCAGTTCAATTCCTTTATTCGTCATTGTTCCGGCATTGGCAAATGCGCTATTAAACCCTGATGAAGGGGATAATCCCACTTCAAAAAGTAAGTCGTCTATCTCATTGGAATAGTAGGTAAACCCAACTCCTAATTTGTTATTAAACAATCGAAGATCTGTACCAATCTCAAACTCAGTTTTTACCTCTGGTTTAAGATTCGCATTTCCTTTGTCGTCATTATACCTAAATCCTCCGCCATAGAGCAACGGATCCAGTCCATCGTCATACGCATTATAGGTAAACCCTTCGTAGGTTGTTCTATCTCGGTAAGGAGGAGGTTCAACGCCCACTTGCCCATATGCTAATCTTAACTTTCCAAAAGAAAGAACTGAGCTTTGAGCAAAGGTTGGCAACTGAGTGAATTGCCAGGCTACATCAGCAGCTGGATAGAAGAAAGTACCAGCTACCGTAGAGGCAGCTTCCTGTGTTCCATTTAGGTTAAGAAATATTTGATCATAAAAATCAAATGCCAATACAGAATATAGTCTATTTGACCTTCTGTGCCTTATGGTATTGTCAGGGAAGAAAAGGGTGGAGTTACTAAAACTTCTTAAATCGGTATTGATAAGAAATTGTTGCGCATCTACACGATCACGATCGTACTTTCTATCATTAATATTCCATCCCAATGTAGCATTCAGATTAATATCAGCAGTCAAAGGACGTGTAGCTCTTAGTATACCATCGAAATTGACCTCCGTTTCCTTAAAATTCTCAGCATCAAACTGACCTAAAGAAGGGACGTTACCAGCTGAACCTACAGGAAAGAAACGCTCTCTGCGATCGGTATAACTATCAACTCCTCCTCTTAAGATCACATCCATCCAGCTCAGTGGTGAGATGGTCATTTCTGAAGAAACAATAAAACGATCTACAACACTTGGATTCTTAAGTTCATTGGTTGTCCATAAAGGATTGTTATAAGTCGCATTTATATTCTCTCCCAAGTACCTTCTATAAGTACGCTGACGGCCGGGAAAAGCTGTGCCATTGTCATCATAGTAAGTTCCTTTATAATCTCTAATATCAAAATCAGGCGCACCACGCAATAGGCCAAGATAAAGACCATTTACATTTGAACTTTGTTGAATTCTATTTGAAGAGGTATGTGCATAGGTAGCTTTAGAAGAAATTGACATCCATTCGTTAAAATGAGTGGATGAATTCAATCGTAGCGTAGTTCTGCGATAGTCTGCATTCCTAACAATACCTTTCTGATCCAAATCTCCCAAGCTAAAATAGAAGTTAGATTTTTCGCCTCCACCACTTATCGCGAGAGAATTTTCCCAGTAGCTTCCATTTTGGAATACGGCATCAAAGTTCTCATCCAAAAACGTTTCTCTTGAATTCTTCTGCGTTATCCTGTAATACTTTGTTCCATCTTCAGCTTCAAAATAACGCCCTGTTGTATTTAAAGCATCAGGCTCTCCTGATCGATCAGCAATTCTATCTCCCCAAGACCTATCAGAACCACTTCCTGTGGCCAGATATACACCGTTATTTCCTTGTCCAAATTTGTCCTGAAGAGGATGTCTTCTATTTATCTGATCCACCGAATAAGTTGTGCTATAGGAAACATTCACCTTATCTCCAGCTTTACCTTTCTTCGTTGTGATAACAACCACACCATTCGCTGCACGTGATCCCCATAGGGCTGCGGCAGAGGCACCCTTCAATACCTGTATTGATTCTATGTCTTCAGGGTTGAGATCATTTATTCTTGATTGCTCAGAAGTTCCCGCTGCACGTGAGCCACTATTTCCAGTAAGGCTTGAATTGCTCACTGGTATACCATCTACAATAAAAAGTGGATCAGATGAGCCTGTGATGGTGTTGGCACCTCTGATTTGAATAGTTGATCCAGCACCTGGATCACCATTTGATCTGGCAATACGAACACCTGCTGCTTTGCCAGCCATACCATTCAGCAAACCCGTCTCACCAGAGCGAGTCACATCTTCGGCTTTTACGACAGCACTGGTTGAGCCAAGCTTATCCTTGTTTTGCTCAAAACCCAAGGCACTTACGACTACCTCGCTAAGCTGTGTAACATCCTCAGCAAGGGTGACGTTGATTACTGACCTAGCCCCAACCGTTTCCGAAACAGAGGTATAGCCAATAAAACTAAATTGCAGTGTGGCACCGCTTTGAACCTGCATGGAGAAATTTCCTGAAACATCTGTGATTGTTCCATTGGAAGTCCCCCTTTCGATGACGTTCACTCCGATGAGTGCCTCGCCATTCGCATCCGTAACCCTACCTGTAACAGATTGCTGCGCAAAGGCAGTCAATCCAAACAGTAAAAGGGCAACAGTAATCGAGTAGATTTTTTGCATATAGTTATTGTTTGATTTGGTGGCAAACGTAAATCATAAAAAAGTTTAATCCTACAATTATTTTTAGCGAACAGTCATTAGGGAGGGCTCGAGGATTAAAGTTTCGTCAAAAATAGCAATGCCCTGTGTGGTGAAACGGAATTCAGAAATGAAGGGTTTGCCCAGGGCATCACATTAAGAGCATAAAGAGAAAATTTGCCCCCAATTGCGTTAGCAAAACGTTACCTCAAAAGTTATCAGCAAAAAAAAGGCTGCCCAAAGGCAGCCTTTTCAAGTTCAAAACTTCTAATATCCTATCCAAGGTAAGCCTTCAATTCCTTACTTCTGGAAGACTGTCTCAGCTTACGGGTAGCTTTCTCCTTAATCTGGCGCACACGCTCGCGGGTAAGATCAAACTGGTCTGCAATCTCCTCAAGTGTAACCGCATGGCCACCTGCCAACCCATAGTACAAAGAAATGACTGCTGACTCACGCTCGCTCAAAGTTGCCAGCGCTCTTTTCACTTCTGTCTGAAGTGATTTGACCATCAAATCTGAATCCGGTATATCCGCATCCACATCTTCCATAATATCAAGTAAGGTTCCGTCACCATCGCCTTGTGCAAAAGGTGCATCCATGGAAACTTTACGTGCTCTGAAAGTTAAGTTAGTACGGATCTCTTCGGGAGTCATCTCCATTATTTCAGCCAACTCATCTTCGGTTGGCTCGCGCTGATGCTTTTGCTCTAGTTCTGAAAAAGCATTGTTTATCTTATTCAGTGAACCTACCCTGTTTAGCGGTAGGCGTACAATTCTTGATTGCTCAGCAAGCGCCTGTAGAATACTTTGACGTATCCACCAAACTGCATAAGAAATGAATTTAAATCCACGTGTTTCATCAAAACGTGTAGCCGCCTTAATAAGACCAAGATTTCCTTCATTAATAAGGTCACTGAGTGTCAAGCCGTGATTCTGGTATTGCTTGGCAACAGACACCACAAAGCGCAAATTGGCATTTACCATTTTCTCCAAGGCTATCTTGTCTCCTTCTCTGATTCGCTTCGCAAGCTGCACTTCCATTTCCGCAGTGATCAAATCGATCCTGGCAATTTCACTTAAATACTTGTCAAGTGATTGCGTTTCACGGTTCGTTATCTGCTTGGTTATCTTGAGTTGACGCATTAATGTGTAAATTAATTGTTTATATAAAAAATAGTGGTTTTATGCCGATTTTTTCCAAAATGATACCCCTTTAGAGCTGTACTCTAATTATTAATTCATCAGCAGGCTTCAATCTGCTGATTTAGTACTTAAACTGGTGAATGAACCAAGAAGGGCAATTTCAAGAGAAATAAGCATAAATCACCAGCAAAATTACAAATATCAGACTACAATCCTAGAAAATATTTATTAAGATAAGTGTACAACAAGTCCGTATGGAAATAGTTCAATTATCTAAAAAAAGCTAAAGGTTTAACTTAATACCTCAGCCATGGGGTGGCAAGCTACCCTCGTCATTTTACATTCTCCTAAGGCTTAATTTGGGCTAAAATAATCCAAACAGGTAAATGGTAAACATGCCCCAGGCAGTACCGGAAACCATACTTAAAATGGCTAATAAAATAGCGTGGGGCATCCATTCTTCGTTATAGGCGGCTGTCACAGCCGGTGCCGTGGATATACCTCCCAGATTGGCCATACTGGCAATTGGAACCCAGGCCATGTGCAATCGCAATACCTTGGCCACAATCATCATAAAAATATAATGCGCTACTATCCAAATCATGGCTACTAGAACAAAGGGAATTGGAAGTGAAAGTCCGCTAAAGTCTAACTTCAAACCAAGGATAGCCATGATCAGTATTATAAGAATACCTCCTACCCTAAGAACAAACGTGTGATTCCACCTGGAAATAAAATTACCTAACATCAGGCCAATTATGGAAAGCGAGATTACCCTCCATAAAAAATCCTGTACCCACCAATTGATAAGCACTGTTACAAAAATGATAGCACAAACCGTAATTATTATAGAGCCTAATGTTCGGCTGTTCGGTTTTATTTTATCTGGTACAAAGTCAGGTATCTTTTCGGTAATTCCGAAAAAACGATTCAACTGGTCGCTCCTTTTAATTAATTGAAACATCAATATTGTCCAGATGTTAACTAAAATATTGTCCAACACCAACACCGAAAGAAACAACGACTCTGGCGTGCCCACCAATTCTTTCAGCACCAACTGGCTGGTGCTGCCACCAATCCAACCTCCTACTATTGGCACTAACCCTTTCCAATATTCTTGGGTGATGAAAAGATCATGGCCTGAAGGTAAAATGAATTGGGCAAGAAACACCAGGATAACGGGTAAGGTGGCAATGACAAGCGACCCGGACACAAACAAGATGATTGGCCTTGCTCCCACAATCTTTAACTGAGGAATTGACAAGGCACTCATCACTGTAAGTATAGCAAATGGAATAATCCAATTACGGCTTAATGTATGAAGAAAAACACCTGATAAATCTAAACCCGTAGTGTGTGTGAAGGCTGCCGGAATAACATAGGCAAAAAGGATGGCAGGAAACCAGTTGAGCAACACCTGAATCCAGGGTGTCTTCTGTTGGTTTAACCATAACACGGCAAGCACCGTAAAGACGATAACTAATAGGGCGATCCATTGATCCATCAGGACATGTGGTTGATAGAAGCTGAAAAGTTAATAAATTATTCCACTTTATCGCATTACCCACATGCTACTCGAATTCCCAAGCCATCGGGTGCATCACTTATAATCCTCCATTGTACTCCACAGTTGACTAAACTCTTTGATAAAAGATTTTACTACCCCTCCTTCCCGGGTCAATAAAACATTTTCATGGTTATACTTAGCCGCACTTAATGTCCAATTATAGCTACCGGTAACAAGTGCACTGTCATCTACCACCATAAACTTATGATGCATATGATTTGGCGTTGCATCCATTTTCACAGCAACACCTTCTTTTGCCAATCGCGCGATATCAGAGCCAAGATCCAATGACTTATCATTATCAGTAATGATTCTCACCTCCTTTCCTCTTCGGTGTGAATCCAGAATGGCACTGGTAATCCTATCATCACTAATGGTAAATACGCAAATATTGATTTTGTTTATGGCGTACATTATTTGATTAATAATAGTGTTTCTACACGCATCTCCCGGGCTAAAATAGGCATCTGCCTTTTCAGTAGTCTTTGTGAGCAATGCGCTGTTGGCATTTTTTATCCACTCTAAAATAAATGGATAATTGTCAGATGTTGCTTTCTCGTTGGCAATCTCATATATCTTACTTCTCAAAAAATTTAATTGATCTCCGTCAAGAGGGTGCTCACCAATTAATCCCTTGATTGATTTTTTCTCAGAGCGTGAAAATATTTCATCTTCAATACTCAATTTCAATTGATTGATTATTTCTTCCATTAGATTAAAACGCTAAAGTATAGATTGAACAATAAAATAAAAGACTGTAGGACAAAGCAATGCACCTATTCCTGTATAAAAGGTGGCCGTAAGAGCACCATAAGGTACCAACTTTGGATCTGTTGCAGCAAGGCCTGCTGCTACTCCACTGGTGGTGCCAATCAAGCCTCCAAATACCATTGCCGCGTGTGGGTTATCAAGCCCAATCTGTTTGGCGATGATGGGTGTACCAATCGTAATCATTATTGATTTTACCACTCCAATGGCTATGCTAATGGCTATTACATCTGATCCGGCTCCTATAGCTGATCCTGTTATTGGACCTACTATAAATGAGCAAGCTCCAGCACCGATTGTGGTAAAATCCTGCACCGCAGTGTAGCCCATTGTATAACCAATTGTACCCCCTACAAAAAATGCTACAAAGACACCAATCAAAAGTGAAATAATTCCAGCTAATCCGGCTTTCTTTATTTCAGTATAATTAGCACCCATGGCAGTCGCTACCACTGAAAAGTCTCGCATCATGGCACCACCTAGTAATGCCATTCCTGAAAAGATTGGAATATTGGCTATCCCTTTCTCGCCTCCAAGAGCTGCAAGGGCTAGGCCAGCCACAATTGCAATGGCTGCACCAGGGATTTTTCTATTTGTAATATTTTTGGACAGCCAATAAGACACGTACATGATCACACCCACTGTGAGAAATGCAAAGATGAAATCATTTGCACTGATTACTTTTTGAATCAGGTTCATACTGTGGTATCAGTTGGGTCTGTTAGTTCTTTTGATGCACCAATTTTTGATACCAAGGGAACTAACAAAAGGCAAAAGCCTGTCGCGAGTACGCCAACAACTATTGCAACCCACCCCCCACTCAGTGCTGCTTTTACGTTTTGAGTAGCCGACATCGCCACCACAATGGGGATGTACATTGCATTCCAAAACATAATTCCATTTTCCGTTTCCGCTTGAAAATATCCCTGCTTCCTTATCTGTTCATTGAGCATGATGAGAAAAAACATTGCAAAAGCAACGCCTCCCATATTACCTGGAATATCCATCCAAAAACCAAGAACAGCCCCAATGAGCTGACCGGCCAGAAAGCAAGCAGCCAGAATGGCCACACCATAAATTTTCATACTTCAGCGTTGGGTGATTGCAACAATTTAGGATATTGTGAAATGTATTGCAACTTGATACCTGAATAGGTAATTGACTATTAACTATGCACTTACGGAATTCATCACATTCGTTATCCTGTCTGCTACTGGTAGGGTCAGGATAAATTCAGTGCCTACACCAAATTCACTGGCTACTTCTATTTGTCCTCCATTACTTTCAATGAATTCCTTGGACAACATAAGACCAATCCCTGTTCCTTTTTCATTATTAGTGCCAATGCTTTTACTTCTTCCACGAAATTTGAATACATCGTTAATACTATCCTTAGCAATGCCGATACCTGTATCCGCAATTACCAGCTTTACAAATCCTTGTTCTTCCTGATAACTGATGGTGATCTTCCCTTTTCTACTCGTAAACTTTATAGCATTGCTCAAAATATTTCTTAATGCAGTCTTGAGATGATCAACATCAAACCACGCGTAAACATCTTCATTGCGATGATGAATTAGCACAATTTCCTTTTCATTAGCGGATTGATTATAGAACTCCTTGAGGTTATCAACAACTTCACTGATCTGAATCCGACTCGATTGAATTTGAATACCATTAAGTTGACTGCTTGCCCATGACAACATATTATTCATAGTGTCTGACACCGCATTGGTAGTTCTATATAAATCATCAAACACTTTCTTTTGATCTTCTTCACACAGACCCCCTCTCCTAATGATTTCTAAAATAGCTTTGATATTATTAATTGGCCCACGCATATCATGACCAATTATAGATAACAACTGATTCTTACTCTCGTTTAATTCATTCAAAGTTAAATTCTGCTTTTCTATCATTTGATTTCTTTCCGCAATACTTTCGTTCTTTCTAAGAAGCTGCTTATTCAATAATTGTTTTTGCTTGTTGTTTTTATTTAGAACTATTCCCCATACCATGAGTGTAATGCCCAGCACCGCAAAAAATAAAATCCAAAGGTAATTCTGTTTGATAATCGCTTTGTTGAAAGCATTTTCTTTTGTCAATTGTGCTTTCTCCAATTCATTTTGTCTAAGATGCAGATAATTAATTTCTTTCTCCTTTCTTTCATTGAACAAACTGTCATTGTACTGTTTATACAACTCATGCATTTGTAATGCACTGCTAAAATCCTTTTTTGCCTTATAATTCTCATAAAGAACCATAGCACCTTGTGCAATCTCCCACTTCGAGTTCATTTCGCGTGCGATAGCCAGGCTTGTTAGCCCATATTCAATACTTTTATTGTATTGACCTTGCCTTTGATACACCTTAGCCAATCCTGCATAAGCAAAGCAATCTTCCCAGCTATCTTTATAATTTTCACTATCCAACACTCCCCTATAACTCTTCTCGGCTTCGCTGTAATTTCCCTTATGCAGGTATACCTCACCTCTTCTGTTGAGTGCCATTGAATACATGTGGTGATTTTTGTTTTCAAGGCTTAAATCAAGAGACTTAGTAATGTAAAATATTGCGCTGTCATAATTTCCAGCGTGATCATGGATAATGGATAAGTTGAAATAATTGGAAATAAGTCTGTTTTTATCTCCAGACCGAAGAGAGTGGATGACTGATCTCCATTGAAACTGTAAGGCCTGGCCATAATTTTTCTGAGTTTCATAAATTAAGGAGATACTGTTGAGGCTTTTTGAAATCCCAATATCATTTGCCAGTGATTGATGAATTTCAAGTGCATCAACAAAAAAAATAAGGGCCAAATCATAATTACCCAGAATGTAATTGGCGTAGCCTTTCATATTCAGAATATCACCCGTTAGGCTTTTGAAATTTTGAGATAGTTCAAGTGCTTTATCATAGTAGGAGAATGCACTGTCGGGGGTATCATAACTTACTGCAATTCCGATATCAAGAAGCAACCGGGCTTTAAGGCTGTCCGACATTTTCAGAGTACCATTCTCAACCAAATGCCATCTGGCCATTAGTGAGTCTGTGCTTGCCTGCCTAAAACCAAATGACGTACTAATACTCAATAAGAATATAGTGGCAATAAGTAGCAGGTTCATGAATCTCCTTCGCACAATAAGAATGTAAAATCTGCAAGCCTATAGTAATTTTTAAAGTTAAACTACGCGCAATTCTTCACAAAATGATTTTTGTACGAGTATCCATATAACCTTACAAGGGTACTGGAAGTGTAATGCAAATGACAATGTTTATTATTATTGATTACAAAAAATAAAAAATACTCCCCAAGGATTGAATAATACTTTGGGGTATTCCAGGGACATTGCTTTTAAGCGTACTTACTAATAATCAGATCATCACTATCTAAAGAGTGTACCTAACAACCAATCCTTCCCAAGAACCAATAAAACCACGATTTACGCCAAATTCGAATGATGGCTGCCAATCTATTGATAGGTTAATAGGTACACCATCAAATTTATAGTCGAGCCCCAACACACCGTCTAATCCGATAAATGATCCAGATCCATCCCCATCAAAATAACGGTCATCATAGTAACGTTTATTGTAAAATCCTACGTGAGCCCCGGGGCCTACGTACCAATTTAATCCAGGCGCACCATCAATTCTTCCATGGAATTCATAAAGTCCAACAATTCTTGCTCCACGATCCCAAAAATATCCCACTCCTTCAACTGCATGGGTTGGGCTCACAAAATTCTTGACAGATATTCCACCACCATCTCCCCAAACCTTTAAACCCAAGGCTGTCTTATAAGTTTGTCCAAGGCTTTGAGCAGGCAATATCACTACGCCAGTTACTGCTATAAATACGAATATTGAAATTAGTTTTTTCATCACTTAGTTGTTAATAGTTTATACTGATTAACACTAAGTAAGAGAATAGTATGCCGGTTTTAGAACGCGTTATTAATACCCCTATTCAATAAATTGACATGAAGTCAACCCGTGACTTCCCCATATGTGGAGATAAATCCACACTACTTTGAATTTTTCTTTATCCATTCCTCTTGCGATTCTGCCTTTAGTTCTACCTCTACTTTACTGGCAATCTTTTGCTGTGCATTTCGTATTGACTTGGTAATCATGGGATGACTTACAATTTCATCATCATTCATGCCCATCTTTTTCATCAACTGAATACTCTTTTCACCACCAAACATAAAAAACAAAGGTTCATCCAATGATGAAAGAACAGGTACATTGTTTAGTCTCATCCTCAAAAAAAGCTTTTGTTCTACCTCAGCCAGTGGGTAATGTTCAACAAAAATAAGAAGGCCATTATTATCAGAGGAGGTTAAGTCACTTGCTGAGATAACAGATGCGGTCACCCCTTGCTCTTTGAGAAATTTTGAAAGCTCCGCCTTCGTTTTAGGAAACCATGCTACAAAAACACATTGACTGTTAGCTTCAGCCATTTTAAGACATGCATTCCATTTGGATTGTTGATACAGCCAAACCTGATCTGAAATTGAAACTTCCGGGATTTTACTTTTAAAAAAGTCAAACATCGGAGTATTGATTAGGCGCCAGGAGGCATGGAAGGACGTATCTCTACTTTACTTGGTAAAGCCCTGGGGTTCATCTCCAGAAGATCAACTACCAATTGCCCAATATCCTCGATTTGTATTTTCCAACTATCAGCCTCATTGGGGGTATGATTGTTGAAATAAGTGGCTACTGACCCCGGCATAATTGTACTTACCTTTACACCCTGCTTTCGCAAATCCAACATGATGGATTGTGTGAAGCCAGTAAGTCCAAACTTACTCGCATTGTAGGCTGACCCTCCGGCAAAAAAATTGGTTCCCGCCAAACTAGAGATCGTAATAATATATCCTTTTGATTTTATTAATGAATCCAAAGAAGCTTTCACACTATTGAAAACACCAGTAAGATTAGTGTCAATGGTGTCATTCCACTGTTCATGTGTGAGCGTTTCGATGGAGCCAAAAAGTCCTACCCCGGCATTGGCAATGAGAATATCGAGCTGCCCCCATTTATCAAGGAGCATAGAAACAGCGCTTTCCATTGAAACTCTGCTTCTGACATCCGCCTGTATACCTATCACCTCAGCACCTCCCAATTTATTGAGCTGATCAGCAGCATTCTCAGCCTCTTTTAAATTCCGGCTTGTGATCATCACTTTTACGCTTTTCTTGATCAAAGCCTCTGCAATGCCATATCCAATTCCCTTACTGCCGCCTGTTATCAATGCGGTTTTCATTTCAATTGCCATAATGCTTATCTGTTTAAGTCAATCTGTATTTTCACACAAAGGTAGTTTGCTTTATGAAGACAAACACACAATCAAAAAAATCCTCAACCTATACATGAGGTCATTTTCGATGATTAGTTAAAAAAATATTCTACGAATTATAGAAAACTGTTAATCCTTTAACTTAACGAAAGGTCACAAAGAATAAGTAAAAACAAAAATCTAAAGTAAATCCAACAAACCTTTGAAAAAACCCTGTCTCATTTTACTTGTATCCATTCTGCTTTTTTCATAGAAGACTTCAAGATCTCTTAGTTCACCCTTGTCTAACCATACTCCATGACCGTTCACACACGAATCAATCATAACCTGTGAGCCATAACCGTAGTCGCGTCTTTCCAATTCACGATCACAAACTGGACAATTTATAGCAGGTGCGTCTTTCGACTTAGCCATTAAAACAGACTTTCCCACATAGTCAGGAATTTTACCCAGTTCTGATTTGTAATCATTAATTTGAATACCCTGAATTTTACTAAGCTCCCCCTTATCAAGCCACACTCCCTCACAGGCAGGACACGCATCTACCTCAAAAGACTCCTCGTATATTTTTGGCACTAACTGGCTTTGATCAACAGGACATTTCATATCAATACTGATAATTTAGAATTAATTTATTAAAATTAGGAAATAAACAATTCCACATCTACTCCACGTCATAAAACATATGAAAACTTTTATCGAACTCACGGTATCCTTTGCCAAGGACCAGTCAAGGTCTGAATTGATCAACACTTCAAAAATTTACAGAATTATTGAAAGAGGGTCAGGTAGCCTGATTTGCTTTAACTCAAGTGGATCAGATAATATAGAAGTAACAGAATCTAAGGCTGAGATTGAAAAACTGCTTAGTTAGTTCTTTTCTAAATTCTCAAGTATTTTATTCACATCGAAGGTTCCTTGAAGGTTGTTGTCATGGTAATTTATAGAGACTCTGAGTACTTTTAAACCTGTGATCCCCTGAAGATTTTCTACGTCCAGTATCTCCCTTGAATTCTTTTTTAAATAACCCTTATCCTCAAGATACTTTACGTATTTGGTATAGGTCAATTCATCGTACTCACTTGAATAGACAATTGCAATTTTTCCAGGAACGGTTATTCTTTCTTTTGTTCCCTTAATATTTGCCTTATCAATGCGCTTTTTTACAATCTCGTATCGGGCATTGTAAGCACCCTCAACGTCAAACTTTTTCTCATCAGTCCTGAAGTGGACAGCTAAAGGAGTATTGTATACCAGAATCAATGAGGCAATTTCTATATCAGAGTTAATTTCTTTTTTCAACTCGACAAACTTTTGCTCCAACTCACAGGTAGTTATCAATTGCCACAACTGAAGGTTATGTAAGTAAACGGGTTCAAAATCCAAATCCCTGGAAATAGATTGCCCCACATAAATATTGTACTCCACGCCATCTGTTTTATATCGTTCGAAATAGTGAGGAAACATTCGTTGTGCCTCTACCTGTTTCTCATCCAAAAGTGAAGCCAATGTTTGATTAATCGTATTTACACTTTGATCATATTTTTTACGCTGGTTATAAATAGAGTTTGACTCTGCATGCAGCCGTTTCTGATAATCCTCGACAAGCATTGCAGTTACCTGATCTTTCCTTTTTAATTGTTCCAGTACTGGATGGATTTCGGACTCCAAAAAACCAATTACTCTCGTTTCACTTCCAGAGAGTAATTGCTCACCCAGCTCCATCAAAAATTCATCTATACGAGCAATCAACTGCTCATAAATTGGCATGTTTGTTTTTTGTAATGCTGACTTCAATATATCTGAGGTCATACTAAGCTGTTCAATTAAATCTGCACGTACCGCCAAATTCCTCTTCTCTGAAGAACCCCGAATATCCAATTGCCCATAAATTGGATATACATTTCTAAAAACAATATCATTAAAAACAGGGTGTTCATCATTTTTATGTGGTACCATAAATTTGCTAGCCTCCTCTTCAAAACGCCATTTCACTGACGGATGAATAGTAGTACATTCCTGCTGAATTATTGCCTCGATTCTGTTCTGATCTTCTCTCTTGAATCTACTTATCGCAATACCCAGAATGGGCATTACGGCATCCAACTTTTGAAGAGACGCACCGTTTAGATCATACTTTCTTGACGATGCCAATTCAATAAAGCCCAAAAATTCATTTTCATGGTTGATAGGTGCTATTATGTAGCTTTCTACGTCTCTGCATTTCAACAGATTTGATAATTTACTTTTTGACAAAGCATCAAAACGCTCTACATCTGAAATGATAAGCGGCCTATTTTGATCTATTAATAAATCATAACTATACGAGCACAAATTGCCATTGCATGAAAGACTTTCTTTGTCCTTTAACAAAATACTTCCCATACCTTCTTTTTGATGGGAAAGAAATGAATCATTTTTATAAGTAAGAAAACCGATCTCCAGGTCCTTTATTTCAAAAAGACTACGCAGGCCTCTCAGAATATTTCTTTGAGCATCACTGGTTGCGCTTAATAAGTTTGAGGTAATAGTTGACAACGCATTATCAATAGTCACATCCATTAAGTTTGTCAAAGCTATTCCCCTCATGATCCAACTATTTGGAGGGAATTTCTTTTTCCACAATTCTATATTATCAAAATTATCCAGCAACTCAACATAATCTTCCATGGTAATTTCAGGAGCGTGCACTGTAGGCACTATTTCCAACAGGTCGCCATTCATAGTAAGTCGATAGGTGCGAACAGTACCTTGCTTTTTGTTGGGAATGTCAACCAGTGTTGGGGCCCCCACAGGGAAGGTATATTTATAATAGCTGCCTAAAATGGCCACACATCCAAAGATATACAACTGATCTTCTGTATAATCATTGAGGTCAAAACTTAAATCTTCTTCTGAAGCTTCAAGTATATTGCTAAATCGTGTGCTGCAATAGAAAGGTTTAAATTCAAAAGGCGGCATGATTCCTTTGATTTCATTGGTCAGCAGCACCTCTGGGAAAAGTGTACGGCATAACCGCTGAATAATCTCTTGCTTCGGATTAAATTCCTCACTGCTTATCCCCTCCTTCAATTCAGGAAATTTTTCACAATCCTTCAAAAGTGCCCTGGCAAATTGGGTCACATTGGGGTCAGTATCCTTTGACAGTTTTTCTAAGGATTCAAGGACCTTGAAGAAGCTAACTTGTGTAATTGCAGGGAATGGTATTTTTTTACCTTTAATGAACATACTTTAAGGTGTAATTATTGATTAAACCAATCTCAGCAGATGTTTAGTTCCAAATAGAACGAAATGGTCTTATTAGATGAGACGAATTTTCAATCAAATTTAATCTAACAATTTTCTAAATTCTTCCAGCGCGGTACCATTTCCAATCACCGTTACCAAATCACCTACCAGAATGTGGGTGTTTCCATGAGGGATAAAGATTTCACCAGAGCGCCTTATCACAATTATTGACCCAGACTGAGGGAACGGAATGTCTTTCACAAGTTTCCTATCGACTTCCTTATTTCTAACAGCTATCTCCTCGACACTATAAACTCCAAAACTATCGGCCAATGCATGAGTGATCATAGGCCGCATGATTTCACTCTCAATCCTGCTGGCCACAATCTCGTAGGCATCCACTACCAGCATTTCGCTGAGAGAAGCATCTTTGCCAAACAAATCGGGTTTAGTGGTAACAGTTATGACTTTGCTATGCCCCAGTTCATTTTTAAGGATGTTGGCTATTTTTAAATTCTTGGTATCCGATTGCGTAAGCAACACAACAGTATCTACTGGGCGAATATTAAGAGACCGGTACACCTCCGGTTTCAGGTCATTCACATGAATAGATTCAATGCCTAAGGATTGTAGTTCTGACCATTGGTCATTTTGAGACTCTACCACCAGGTAAGGAGTCCTATGTAAATCCAGCCGTTTGGCAAGTTCTAGTCCTGCTTTTCCTCCTCCCACAATATAGATGCTATAATAACTATTGGACGCACCGCCCAAATGTTTGTAAAGTAAAGGTGAGATAATACTTGAGATGATAGCCACGACCACAATGCCTGCATTGACGGCCGGAGATATCAGTCCTAGCCCCAGGCCAATTTGTGCAGTAGCAATGGCCAACCCCATCCTTGAACTAAGTAATATACCGGAGGAAATAGACCTTCTCCATCCAAACAACTTTACCATAAAGACAGAGGGCACCAATTGGATAAAGTACAGCGCTAAGAGAAGTGTAAAAATAAAACCCGAACTACTTCCAAAGTCTCTCAATGAATTCATATCGAGCTTTACACCTACCATTATAAAAAATATAGGAATAAAAAATCCATAGCTCATTCCATCCAGTTTAAAAAGTAGAGCGGATCGATCCTTAATGAAAAATATTGACAGCAATGTACCAGCAAAGAAAGCTCCCAGGGCTGGCTCTGAATTAATGCTACTTGCCACCACCACAAAAAGCAAGAGCACTGCCATAGCACCCCGAATTCTAATCTGATAGGCAGCGTGTTCTAATTTGTACAATAGCTTTTGAAATAACCTTACTCTGACTAGGACAGTGCCTACCTTATAGGCAATGAAGAAAAGAATAAAAATGATGAGAAACAGAAGTAGCTCAAACTTGAATCCATTGTTTCTGTAATAGCCAGAGTATATGGCTATCATCACAATAGTCATGATAGTTGCTATTGCTCCCTCAAGCAACATGATCTGTCCATATTTCCGGTCAATCTCTCCGTCACTTTTAATAATAGGAACGATGATGCTTAAGGCTACCGAGGGCAATAAGATTACCAAAAACATTTTATCAATGCCGTCAAAAATTGGCAGACCATAAACGACCAATATGGATAGGATGAGGCTCCCAAAATAAATGAGGAAGGCAACGAGGAACGTATTACTGACAATATCAATTGCCTTCAGTCTTCCCCGAGGGAAAGAGGATATGATTTTTTGAATATCTAATGCAAGTCCACTCAAAAAGATTAATAGCAGAAAACCGATATCCGACAGGAAATTAAGCGAGACTTCTTCACCTGTTACCAGCTCAAAAACAAATGGCCCAATAATTACCCCCATTACAATTTCAACAATTACAGTGGGAAGTTTGGATATCTCAAGCCACGACAGTGTCATGGGCACCAGCCATGCTACAATAATGATGATGAATAACGGTAAATATTCTTGCACGTAAATATTGGTTGACACGAAGGTACGATCTTAGCGGCAACAATGCATTAGTTGTGCACTGGTTTCAAATTACATTATTAAAATATTTTATTCATTCCCCAAAATAAGAGTCATATTGTGTTTTGGTATTTAATCCAGTAGGAGGATGTAATCACACAGCCAATATAACTATGATAACACCTCATATTGAAGACATACTATTGTATTAATAATCAGGTATTTGTGTCTATGAGATGATTTCAATACCTGAATGAAATCAAGACTGATTATTTGTGTTAAGCGCAGGGCAAGTACAAAAGCAACAGTTTTATTATAGTGTATAAAACTGGATTAGCCATAAGACCAAAGGTTTGGCTTTACAGCTCATCCAATTTCACTTTCTCACTTTAATCTATAATCTCCTTTATCTAAAATTGACTAGGTCCTTGTGCTTCCGGCAGAGGTTTGCGAGGCAATTTCTCCTGACGCTGAGCCGTGTTGTAAACAAACGTAGCAACAATAACCGCCATCTGCTTCAGGTCATCAATCATTAACCTTTCATAGGTGTCTACATTGGTATGATGTGTTCTTGTATCGTATTCGATGGGATCCTGAATAAATTGAAACCCTGGTATGCCCACAGCATCAAAGGCGAGATGGTCTGTTCCACCCGTATTCTGAATGGTTACTGTGGTGTTGTCGATCATATCGGAAAAAGGTGTAAACCACTTTTCAAAAATGGGACGAACCGCATCATTGCCTTGCAAATAAATACCGCGTATCCTACCCGTTCCATTATCAATATTGAAGTAACCTGACACCTTGTTGTGATCTGCTTTCAATTTCATATCGGCAGGGTCCGCAAAATGATTTTTCACATAATTTCGCGAACCATGTAGCCCCTGCTCCTCTCCAGACCAAAGCGCAATGCGGATTGTTCTTCTTGGCTTTAGACCCGCTGCTTGCAAAATCCTTACTGCCTCCATCATGACAATACATCCAGCCGCATTATCCGTGGCACCTGTGCCAGCATGCCACGAGTCAAGATGACCGCCCAACATCACCAACTCCGCCTTAAGGTCCTTATCTGTTCCTGGTATTTCACCAATCACATTATAAGATCCAGGGTCTGAAGTAAATGAAGTTTTAATATCCGCTTCAACTTTTACAGGTATACCTTTTTCTATTAACCGAGCCATCAAATCAGCATGCTCCGGAGCAGTCTCTACTTCAGCAATAGCTTGCGTTGCATCTACACTGTAGGAAGCACCATTGCTGGTAAAGTAAGTTCCGTGTTTCCCATTTCTTCCCCGGATCACGAGTTGTGCCTTTTCATTTTTCAAAAACTCATCCACCTTACGGCTGAATGCCCTTCTTGCCAAATACTGAGCGATCATCTCTGGTGTATATCTGCTTGAAGCGCCAATAGGTTGTTTGGCCAGATCTGTCAACTCCTCATCCGTCATTCTTGACGCATCTGCCTCAAATGTAGGGTTGGTATTAGCCCCGGATTTTACCAATACAATCTTACCTCCAATTTTGCCTTCAAATTTTTTAAAGTCTTCTTCATTTTCTATGGCCAGCAAAGTGACATCCCCGGAGATAGGTCCATTGGTTCCTCCGGTCCATGCTTTGGGTGTTCCGCTGATTGCGAAATAATAAGGTGCCGTCATGGCCACATAACTTTTGTCGATTTGCCATCCTTTTCCAAAGTCTCCCCACTTTTCCTGGGTAGCATTTTTTAGTCCCCATTCCGTCAATTGTTTTACCGCCCAATCTGCTGCCCGCTTATACCCAGCAGAATTGGTAAGTCTCGGACCTGAAGCATCGGTAAGATGAAAGGCTATTTCTTCTACCTTAGAGTTATTAAGTCCTTCTGATTTAATGCGATGAACTGCATTTAAATCCACATCCTGTGCAAAAGCAAAGGACAGGCAGAGGGAAAGAAGGAGAAACGCAAATGTATTTTTCATATTTCGGTTATGTTATCAAATATTTAAAAAGTGAATTACTTATCATGATATTACATAATTATTGATAATTGGTATTAAAAGCAATCAAAGTCCTTTGAACAAGTCGGTGCCCTATCCCATATTGCAACTATGAAAGTACTTACGATTCTCCTTCTCAGTCTTTGTCATGGGTCGGTTATGGCGCAAATAGATAATAACAGGGTTATAAAAGTGCTAACCTTTAACATTCTTCATGGTGCAACTACTAAAAATGATTTTGATTTGGATGCCATAGCAAAAGTAATCATAGAAGCCGACCCAGATTTTGTTGCCCTTCAGGAGGTAGACTACAAGACCAGAAGAGCCAAAGGATATGATCTGGTTACAGAGCTGGGTTGGAGAGCAAAACTGGCTCCGTTGTTTGCCAGAGCCATGGCATACGATGGAGGAGAATATGGAGAAGGTGTATTATCCAGGTATTCATTTTTAACCACACGGAATGTTCCCCTGCCCTTTTCACCAGGCAATGAACCTCGTGCAGCTTTGGAAATTATAACTATCCTACCTTCAGGAGATACAATTGCTTTCATAGGAACTCACCTGGATCATTTGAAAGAAGACACGGATCGAATCCAACAGTCAAAAGAAATTAATCGGGTGTTTTCCAACAATCGATACCCTACCATTTTAGCAGGGGACTTAAACGGAGAACCAGGAAGCGCACCCATCACTATTCTTGAAAAAATGTGGACACCATCGTATAACAGAGAAAACCCTGAATTTACATTCCCCTCCGACAAGCCGATAAAAAAGATAGATTATGTCATGTATTACCCACAAGACAGGTGGCGTGTTTTAGAAAAAGAAGTCATAGCCGACCCCATCGCCTCAGACCATTGCGCCTATTTGGTTACGCTTGAACTACTCAAATAAGGAAAGGGTACATTAAAGAATTGAACATATTTCCCTACTTTTATTGCAGATGTTCAATGCTGTATTCACATCCACACAATCATCATTAGCAAAGTTATTATCCAGTGCGATAATAATTCTTGGGCTATTCACATTTGCCCCAATTGTAAATGCCAACCCAGCTGTACTTGTTGGAAGCCGTACTGAACAATTAATTACGAAGGGAGATGAAAAGGTATCTTGCTTTTATCAAACTCCTGTCAAACCGTTTCATGAATCAACGAACACTATTTATAAGACTATTCTAATGTCTTATAACGATAGAGTTGCGGTTCAGTCCCTGAGAGACAAAATCTATTTCTTTTCACTCGATCAAAGAGGCCCTCTCAAACATTTCACTCCATCTCTTTCTGATAGAGAGGACTATTTTCTCAATAGAGCATAGCCTCACTCCTGTGTTGGAAAATTAACCCGACACTTCCAAAAAACATTTTAAAAATCAATGCCATCATCTGATGGCATCCATTTCTCAGAACAATGGAGAAAATTAAGAAAGCCCTGCGCCTATTGGTCATGGTGCTCTTCATGATCCTTGCGTCATTTGGTTTAGGTCTTACAGGCGTAATTCTACCTGGAAGTAGAGAAAGGCATATGAACAACCCTATAAAAACTGAAGAAGTGGATAAACGTGAGGAAGATGAAGATCAGGATACGAAAGTAAAATTGTAAATAGGTGATAAATTTCAAGGATAGGAGTCTTACTTCTTCCCTTTCTTTTTCTTTGGCTTAGGCTCAGGAAGTTCCTTCAGTGTTATCCTGACCAATTGACTCAACCATTTTCTATCTTCCAATTGCTCTTCAATAAGAAAACAATTCTTTGCCCCAGGATAGGGAGGTGCTTCAGTTACGTTTTTGATAAATGTCCGTCCTCCTACTGTGGACTTCACGAAAAGTTTATTATCACAAACAAGAGCAAATATTTTCCTGTCCGCAAACAATCCATACTCACCAAACATACTTTTAGCTGTGATCTCCCCTGACTTCTCTATTTGACCAACGAGATACTCAACAAACTCTTTATCCGTTGCCACTCTTTATGTTTTTAACTTAAACTAGGATTATAGATCAATCCCACAATGTTTCCCCAGGGATCTTTGACGGTGGCCACCATCAGTGGCCCTCCTACACTATGTGGCTTTTCATGTTCCGAAGCACCCGAATCTAAAAAATGTTGATATACTTTTTCAATCTCATCCACGCCCCAATAGGTCAAAACGGAGTCTGTCTTTTTGGTAGTAGGTATTTCTTCTGGAAGCAAACCTAATTCATAACCTCCAATATTGAATCCCACGTAATAAGGCTCATCCCAATAGGGCTCAACTCCAAATACCATTGCGTACCATTTCTTTGCCTTGTTGATATCACCTACCTTATAAATAGTTGTTCTTAATCCCAGGATATTTGGCTTTTCCATCTCTATAAGAATACGTTAAGCAGTTTATATTTAGTAAATTATTTCACAGCACACCGTCACAATTTTCCTTGCAGGTTATGTGCTCTTTTTCAGGATATTATAGAATAGCGTTACATCTCCATCCGGTACAAGTCCAAACCAGGTCCCCAAAAGTTTTCTTTGATTTCCTGTGTTTCAAAGCCAAACCGTGAATAAAACTTATAGGCCAGCTGGCTGGTCCATACTGCTGTCTTTTCCAGATGAGGGCTTTTTCTCAGCTCTTCCAGGCAGTGAAGGATCATCTGCCTTCCCAAGCCCTTCCCTTTGTATTGTGGATCAAAAAAATCCCATGATAACCGTCCTGTGAATCCATCCTCTTCAAAGTGATAACCTCCACATCCAATGATTCTGCCCTCCATCTCCATCACAAAATAAGTGCTTCCATATTCATTCAGGTATTTCTCTAAGTCTGCCTGCTCGCTCACATCAAAAAATTCGGGTGTATTCAATCTGAATACCTCCAGCACTGTCGGCCGATCGGCTGGTTGGTAAGGTCGTATGGTGGGTTGCTCGGCCATATTTTCAAGTTAAGAAAAACAGATCAATAATGTAATCCCAACCAGGATGATTTCAGCAACTCGATCTAATCAGGCTAAATCTTCGTCAGGGAGGGCTATTTCTCAAATTTAGATTGATTTCCAACGCTGTATCAATAATATGTCATCATGGAACACTGCTTCGCTCCAGGTTTATACCACATCGTCAGCAGTAAATAATGCCTCGCAAGGTTGTTAGTCAATCTTACAGCAGACTATTGGTAATGGCCACATAATGGCAAAACAATTAATGCCACCATGTGTTTGACTAAGTAATCTGCGTACCTTAACCAGTATACTATGTTCAACCTCTTTAAGAAGAAATCAAAATTGGAAGTATTGCAGTTCAAGCATCAAAAACTATTAACTGAAGCCTATAAGCTTTCGCACACCAATAGAACCCAGAGCGATTTGAAGATGGCAGAAGCGGAGGATATCAATAGGAAGATCGAGTCCATACTTAAAGCCACCCCTGATTGAATTCTAAAATCAAGCAAAACATACATAAGCACCAACGACTCACAATTTGAACTTAGCTCGCCTGAATAAATACGTACTTTTCGATTTGTAATCAGTACGCAGATTGAGAGTATGGTTCGAGATTTTAGTGTTCGTGCCTTTTCATATCCTTAAGTAGAGTTTGGGAGCGATTACATCTACCAAAACACGGTCTCTTCTGTAGGAGGGAGAACCGGAATGGAAGAGTTGGAAAGAATAAGAAGTAGAAAAAGGAATGGCGGTTTTTTGAAAAAGCTATTCAGAATATAGACTGATTAAAGTAAAGATTTGATTGAGCCAAGCGACCACATCCGGGAAGAGGAAAGATTGAAGGAGTTGGAGTCTTATTCCATTATGGATACAATGCCTGAATCTGACTTTGATGACCTCACTGCCATTGCGGCTGCAATTTGCGGCACTCCCATTTCACTGGTCAGTCTATTAGATGGTAAGCGGCAGTGGTTTAAATCGCACCATGGGATTAATGTAAGCGAAACCGATAAAAAACTTGCCTTTTGTGCCCATACCATCAATGCCTCTGAAAGAATATTTCAAATCAGTGATGCCAGAAAGGATGTGCGCTTTCATGATAACCCCGTTGTACTCAATGAGCCTCACTTAGTATTTTATGCGGGGGTGCCCCTGATTACGGAAAAGGGATTGCCATTGGGTACACTTTGTGTTATTGATCACCAACCCAAGGTGCTCAATGAGGATCAGATTGCGTCACTCGACACCCTTGCCAAGCAGGTGATGAACCTATTCGAACTGAGAAAGAATAAGCTGGAACTTGAAAAAACCTTGAGGCAGGTGAGAGAGTCAAATCAGAATTTGGCAAGGTTTGCCACCATGGCAGCACATGACCTGAAGTCTCCACTGAATAATATTTCTATGCTTACCAACCTCTTTTCTCATGAATATGGTGATACTCTTAATAAAGATGGTGTGGAGATGTTGGAGAAAATAAAATTTTCTTCATTAAAGCTAAAAAAACTGATTGAAGGGTTGCTAGAGCACAGTAAAACGGATGAGTTTATTAATAAAGGTAAAGTTGCAGTCGATCTCCAATTGATGGTCAATGAAATCAAGAGTCACTATTCCGGCACTACTTCCGGTTTATCCATTGCACTCAAATCGAATCTTTCGGAGATGCTCGTCAATCAGACCATACTCTATCACATATTACTTAATCTTGTTTCCAATGCAGTGAAATACAACGATAAAGCCAATGCGATCATAGAAATTGGAGCTTCTGAAAATGAACGCTTTTATACTTTCTGTGTAAAAGACAATGGCCCCGGCATTGACCCTAAATTTCAGGAAGAAATTTTTGAGATATTCAGAATAGTCACACCCAAAGACAGATTTGGAGTATCAGGTAATGGTATTGGTCTTGCCACGGTTAAAAAATTAATTGAGAATTCGGGAGGCACTATTCAGGTTGAATCCGAAATCGGTAAGGGAACAACTTTTGTATTTACGCTTGAGAAATAGGTAAACGCATGAATTAGTGTTTGAGGTCAAACGCCAGTTTCACTCCTTCTACCGCCATGCCGGTACCGATAATGGCAAGGATCAAACCCATTATTTTTCCAATCACTTTAATCAGACTGTTACCCATTTTTTTGACGATCATATCACTCCACACAAAAGCCACAAATGTCATATAAGTGATAAAAGCAAAAATGGCAATGATAATACCTATTTGTAAATAACTGGCATTGGCTGCATAGTTCATGGCAGTAACAATAGTTCCAGGACCGGCCAGTATGGGGATGGCCAATGGAGAAATGGCAATACCATCATCGGTTGCATTTTCTCCCACATCCTTTTGTTCCTTCTTTTTGGATTGCAACATGTTGAAACCCACGAAAAAGATGAGGATGCCACCCGCCAGTTTAAATGAAGGGATGGTGATGTCAAAGATTTGGAAAATTGATTTCCCCAGCATCACAAAAAAAACTACGATAAAAAATGCATTAAGGGTTGCTGTTTTCGCAATTACCCTTTGTGCCTTCTTATCCCTTCCTTCCATCATCCCGATGAAAATGGGAATATTGGCGATAGGATTCATGATGGCAAAAAAGCCTGTAAATACAGTTAGAGAAAAAGTGAGTAGCGCTTCAATCATATCTGGAATATAGTGGTCATTGTTATAGTTTAATAAGACATCCATTAATTACTGCATAGGCTATCTCACCGTTTCGTTTGAACAACAAAGAAGGGTTGCCACCCATCCTTAAAGTTTCATTGGTCGCAGGCTTTTTTGAATGCACATGAACCCGTTGTTTCATTGTAAAAGGATCATAGCCGGTAAGCACCACAAAATCAGTGTATCCCTCTTTCAACGACTGCTCAAGATCAAGTGCGTTCAGCGCATTCACATCGGCAAGTTCTTTTTCGTATACCTTGCCAGGCAGCACCTCATAGTCTTTCGCATCCAGGGTAAAAAAAGATTGTGAGGTACTCAAGTCGCCTAAGTCTGTGACAAAACCCTGTGCATAGTAGTTTCGAAAATCTTCACTATCCACCTCACTGCGGTCAAAGGCCACATCGCGAAGCAATCCTTCATACTGAACATTTCGCAATATAAGTTCCCGAATACGGCCATCTCCATTGGATGGAATTTTGTTATAATCTGTCACAGGAATCTTTTCATAATTATTATTGGCGATGGCATTGGCCGCTGTGATCAATAACACAAAATTCAACCTGCGTATTTCCTGTTTCTCATAGTCATCTTCATATCCGCCCGATTCGATAAGGATGGTGCGTGTGCCCCACTTCTGAATGTTGTCGCCAAAAGCCCTGGGCTCAAAAGTATCGTCATAGATAGCCATCTGCCCGGGAATATATTGGGTAATCTGATCAAACATCAGTTTGGTCAATTGCATAGCATCTCCTCTTTTTTCATTGATGCTTTTACTCACATCAAAGGCAGGCGCCAACAACGAAATAGTTGCAGGCTTTTTATCCTCGACCGAAGTACCCCTTCCCTGATCGTGCAGGTTGAAACCCCAATCCGCCTGTAGGCTGTCGCGCACGCGTTTTAGGGTTCTTCCTTCCGGAGTCTGCAATCGCAGGGCATCGCGGTTGATATCAATACCAAAGTGGTTTCTTCTCGTGAACCGTGACGCTCCATCCGGGTTAAGCATGGGAATAAAATGCCATGTAATACTTGATTTGATTTTATCCCTAATGTCATTGAACTGATCATCGGCTTGTAACCAAAGAAAAACATCCATGATGGCACGAGTCGCTGTTGTTTCATCTCCATGCATTTGTGACCACATCAAAACATTGACTGGACCGTTACCATAAGTAATCAGCTTTATGGCACGACCTTCTACTGATGTGCCCACTTGCTTTACTTTAAAGTCATTACCGAGTTTGTCGATAAGGGACATGATATCTTCATACTTAAAACGCCTGGTGGTGATGGATTTCTCGCTGTAGTCCTCATAGTCATTAAATAACTCCGTATTGAGCTGACCCATTCCTGGTAGAGCCATAAAGAAGGCGAGACTAAATTGCAATAGTTTCATACATCTAATTAATTACAAATAAGCGCTAATCCAATTGGAGTTTCTGTCAGAAAGTAGTGTAATTTAATGACGAAGCTTTGCTTGTCACAATCTGATCGAAGCGTCATGAGTTAAACCTTAACATGAAAATAACCAAAGCTGTTTTCGTGAAAAAAACGTAACTGGTCGAGTTTTCACTCATTAAATTATGCAATAGAATTTCCATTGCATAATTACTGTTTAATAATATCTAAATTTCTTAAAAACAGAAGATTATGGAAGATGTGAAACGTCCGTGGGAGAAGCTGGTCGAATTGATAGAGGCCGATCAGCCAGAGCAGGTAAAAGAATACCTGCAATCGATGAAAACTGAAGACATCGTTCTCTCAATTAGTCGACTAGAAAAGAAGGAGCAGCTGCTTTTGCTTACCCTGCTGTCCCCTGAGGATGCTGCTGAATTACTTGATGACATACCAGAATACCATGCCACTGATATTCTGGAAGAAATGGAGTCAAGTAGAGCAGCCGCGATTTTTAATGAGTTAGATAGTGATGAGCAAGCCGACTTGCTTACCGAAATGAACGAGAAGGAGGCTACAGCCATCATCGAGCAAATGGAACCAGGCGAAGCTGAAAGCGTCCGAAGGCTTATCAAATACGAAGCAGACACAGCCGGTGGTTTGATGATCACAGAGTTTTTATCATTTGATAAAGAGCAGACCGTGGGAGATGTTGTACACGAACTTCGTAAAAACGCAGAAAAATACGAAGACTATAATCTTCAATACATTTACGTCACTGCACATGGCCGACTGGAAGGTGTGCTTCAAATGCGTGATCTGCTGATGGCCTCACTGCAAGCCAGGCTTGATGTGATCGTCCACTCTGATGTCATATCAGTAATGGATTCAGCAACACTCCATGAGCTGATCAATTTTGTCAATGATTATGATTTTTATGGAGTGCCAGTTCTTAATGATGATGGCGTTCTGTTAGGTGTAGTGCTTCGCAGTGACATTCTGGAGGCAAAATCTGAACTGGCAAGCATAGAGTTACTGGAAACACAAGGTATCGTGGGTGGAGAAGAGCTGCGCACAATGCCTGTATTATTAAGATCGAGGCGTAGGCTTTCATGGCTTACTGTCAATATATTTTTAAATGTACTGGCGGCCAGTGTGATTGCTTTTCATCAAGATACACTGAGTTCGATCATTGCCCTTGCAGTATTTCTTCCCATTATCTCAGACATGAGCGGGTGCTCTGGCAACCAGGCCGTGGCGGTGAGTTTGCGCGAATTGTCATTAGGCTTGATCAGGCCCTTCGAGGTAGCTCGGGTGTGGCTTCAAGAGTTTTCGGTGGGATTACTAAACGGCATTGTCCTTGGTGTACTCATCGGAGCAGTTGCTTATTTATGGAAAGGCAGTTTGGTGCTTAGCCTCATCGTAGGCGGAGCACTTATGCTCAACACCATCGTTGCCGTGTCTATTGGTGGCACGATTCCTCTGATCTTAAGAAGGTTCGGTGCAGATCCTGCGTTGGCATCAGGCCCTATACTCACCACCATCACAGATATGTTTGGTTTCTTTTTGACTCTGACTTTCGCCAGCCTGGCACTTACACATTTTGGTACGATATAGAAGTTTAGAATGTGTTTGAATTTCCCCAGATTGCGATGGCCACCAAACCCAGGATGCCCACCAGCAGTAAATAGTACAGCGTAGGTATAATCGTTTTCCTAAGAACAATTCCCTCATTTCCTAAATAACCCACAGTTGCTGCGGCTGCCACCACATTGTGGATGGCAATCATATTGCCTGCAGCGGCACCCACCGCTTGCAGGGCTACAATTATGGTGGTAGGCATCATGAGCCTTTCAGCCACACCAAACTGAAAAAAGCTAAACATCAGATTGCTAACGGTATTGCTACCGGCAATAAAAGCCCCGAGTGCACCAATAGACGGAGCAAACAGCGGATATACGTTGCCTACATTTACAGCTACCCACTCAGCCATTACGATGGGCATACCCGTTAAGCCGTTTATGTTGATTCCTGAATTGATGTATATCCGCACCATGGGCACGGCAAAGAGCAAGACAAACCCGGCACCAAAGATCATTTTACCACTTTCGCGGAAAGCTGATTTCACCTGTACAGCCCTCATTCGATGAAAGTAAATGGTAATTAAGCATACCGTGAAGAGAATAGAAGCAGGTAGATACAAGGGCGCACTTGAAGCAGAGATTGAAGTATCCAATATTTCGTCCCACTGTATGGTTATAGAGGAAAGCCATGATTTAATGGGCAGTTGAGAAAGCCTGGTGACTACCAGCAGCAAGACTACCATCAGGTAAGGTGCCCATGCACGGATGAGGCTAAGGTGGGTTGCTGTTCTGGTTTCAGTACTAGGGTCCAACTTTCCCATCCAGCTGGATGGCCAGGAGTTTTTTGATGGAAACTCCCATGATTTTGAAGGTTGTAAAAATCCCTTCTTAGCTACCCACACCATAATGGGTATCCCTACCAATGCTCCTAATAGAGAAGGAAACTCGGGTCCCAAAAAGATACCTGTAAGCAAATAAGGAATGGTAAAGGCAAGTCCACCCAGCAACGTGAAAGGAAATACTTCCATTCCTTCACGCCATGATTTCTTTTCTCCGAAGAAGCGCGTCATCATACACACCATAAGCGTAGGCATAATTGTTCCTGCAATGGCATGCAAAATGGCCGCGTTGGTAGTCACCATTTGGATATAATCCATAAAATCCAATCCGTGTGTAGCCAGTTGTGCATCCAGAGCTGAATTTTGGAGTCCGCCACGTATACCCACCAAAACGGGTGTGCCAACGGCTCCAAACGTAACGGCTGTGCTCTGCACCATCATTCCCAACATCACAGCAGCCATGGCCGGAAACCCAAGCGCTAATAGTAAGGGTGCAACGATAGCTGCAGGTGTGCCAAATCCGGAGGCTCCTTCTATAAAAGAACCGAACAACCAGACAATAATTACAACCTGTATTCTCCTGTCGGCACTGATATCCTTAAAGCCTTCCCTGATCACCTGAATGGCGCCTGAATACTTCAACAGGTTGAGCAGCAGGATTGCCGAAAAAATGATGTAAAGTATATCGAAAGTGATGAAGAGACTCTGAATACAAGAGGCTATTAATGTAACCAATGAAAGTCCCCAAACCGCGTAGCCAATAATAGCTGTTAACAGAAAGGTAATGGGCATCGCAACTCTGGCAGGTATACGAAACCCTACCAGCATTATCCCTGCTGCGAGGATGGGAAGTAGGGCGAGGAAGGCGAGGGTTGTTAGCTCCATCAGTTTACAGTTGACAAAAAGCAGTTGACAAAATTCTCACCAATTGTCAACTGCCCGTTGTCAACTGTCAATTTTATGTTCATCATCATAAATTTTAAATTCAGAATCAAGAATCAAGCAAGCCTCACCACTTCCACCCAATGCTTCGGTTTTACACCTGTAAAATGTTCAATCTGATGGCGGCAGCTAAAACCATTGGCCACTACGGTTGTTCCTTCTTTCAGTGATCTTACTTTTGGAAAGAGGATGCTCTCTCCTATTTTTTCAGACAATTCGTAGTGTTCTTTTTCATAACCAAATGATCCGGCCATGCCACAGCAACCAGATGGAATTTCCTCCACTGAATGCCCATTGGAAGTAATACAGCTTTTCATGGTGCTCGTTCCGTACAATGCCTTTTGATGACAGTGTCCATGGATAGAAATATCTCCATCAGCGAGTTGAAGTTTTGAACTTAACCTCCCTGCTTCCATTTCCTTGCTCAGGAACACATCAATCATCATCACCTGCCCCTTGAGTTGTTTACTCAACTCTTCTAACACTATGAGGTCAGGAAGGTCTTCATTCAGGGCAGAGGCACAGCTGGGTTCACAAACCACCACATTCAATCCTTTACTTAAGTACACTTTAAGTTTATCTATCGTTTTTTGTCCATCTTTCTTGGCTTCTCTTAAAAACCCATGGGATATTTTAGGCCGCTGGCAGCAGCCCACATTGGCAAGAATTACTTCATAACCACATGAAGACAACAATTCAAAAGCAGAAATGCCAATGTTGGGCTCATGGAAATTGAGATAAGTATCTGCAAACAAAACCACCTGCTTATCCTGCTTCGGTTGGTTCCTGGCATTCCTATCAAACCATTTATAAAACGGTTCGGGAGCATAATCCGGTAGTGTCCTTCTTTTATCAAAACCCGATACACTATCCAATAATGATTTGAACAAAGAAGTACGTTGAATGGCATTTATTATTCCAGAAATTTTACCTGAAAATCGGGAAGACATTTTCGCTGAATCGCGGATCATTTTGTCCCTCAGCTTTGCTCCATGTTGATCATAGTATAACTGCAACACATCGCTCTTCATTTTCGCCATGTCTACGTTACTGGGGCACTCTGATTTACAGGCTTTGCATGAAAGACATAAGTCAAGTGCTTTATGTAATCTGGGGCTGGCCAAACCCATATCGTCCAACTGATTGGACATGGCCATGCGCAGTGCGTTGGCTCTACCACGAGTGGAGTGCTCTTCATCTCTCGTAGCTTTAAAACTCGGACACATTGTACCGCCTATTGTTTTCCTGCACTCTCCCACACCTGTACACATATGCACAGCTTCTGAAAAGTTACCTTCTGCTTTGTAAAGAAACTGACTGACTACTTCCTGATCTTTATATTCCGCACCGTATTTTAAATTGACATCCATAGGTTCGGCTTCTACTACCTTACCCGGGTTCATCAGATTATCGGGGTCAAAAAGCTTTTTCACATCTCTGAAAGCATCATACAACTGATCGCCAAAGAAGCGTCTATTGAAAGGGCTTCTCACCATTCCATCACCGTGCTCGCCACTCCAGGAGCCACCATACTTCACCACCAATTCAAAAGCCTCGTTGGCAATACCTTTCATTTTCTCAATGTCTTCCTGCTTGCGCAGATCGAGAATAGGCCTCACATGGATCAATCCCACGCTGGCATGGGCATACATGGCTGCAAGGGTGCCGTATTTCGCACAAATTTTGACCACCTGATCGATATAGGCAGGCAAATGCTCTACAGGCACAGCTGCATCTTCAATAAACGCCAAGGGCTTCGGTCCGCCCGTCATTCCCATCATCAGGCCTAATCCTTTTTTACGTACCAGCAGCACCTCATCGTATTCCCTGCCCTGCTCATAAATCGGATAAGCATAACCTTTGCCCTGTGCCTTCAAGTCATCCGCCATTTGCTGCGTACGTTGTAGTGCCCTGCCCTTATCCTCATCATAAAACTCAACCAACAAAATAGCTCCGGGGTCTCCATTGATAAAGTGGCAAAACTTCCTGGTGGTGAGGTTCTCACGACTTAGCTTGATGACAGTTTCATCAATGATCTCTACTGCCGCAGGTTGGTACCTCAGAATATCACTGACTGTTCCAATGGCCTCCAAAAAGGAATTGAAGTGCAACGCACAAACCGTTTTGTATTTGGGAAGTGGCTCCAGATTGAGTTTGAGTTCCAGTGTTACGGCCAATGTCCCCTCACTTCCCGTCACGAGCTTGGCGAGGTTCCAGTTTTCTTTTCCTACAAATTCATCGAGGTTGTAGCCTCCTACTCTCCGCATGATCTTCGGAAAACGTTTTCCTACTTCTTTCGCATTCTTGATTACAATTTCTCTGAAATGGGAATACAATGCCCCTTCTCTACCTCCCTTCTTTATTTTCTCTTCATACCCTTCCGGGGATCGCTCCTTAAAATGGCATTCCGTACCATCAGCCAAAATTACTCTGGCTTCCAATACATGATCCACCGTTTTTCCGTAAAGTATGCTCTTCATCCCTGAAGAGTTATTGCCTACCATTCCGCCCACATTGGCACGGCTGGTAGTAGCAGGGTCAGGCGCGAAATGTAAATTGTATTGCGCTAATTCTGCATTTAACTCATCTCTCACTTTACCGGGCTGTACTCGTACCCATTTTTCAGTTGGGTTTATCTCTAAAATTTTGTTGATATGCTTGGAAAAATCCAACACCATGGACTTCCCCACACTCTGGCCCGCTAAGCTCGTTCCGCCTCCTCTGGGAAGTATGGATACCTTGTGTTCATTCGCCAGGGCTACTGCTTTTTTTACATCACTTTCATCCTCTGGGATTACCACCACCAAAGGTTTCACCTGATAGATGCTGGCATCGGTAGCATACATGCCCAGTGTGTACGCATCATTTAAAATTTCTCCTTTTATCGCCTTTTTAAGGGATGAAACAAACGGAGCAATGTCTTTCATAACGAGGGGTCAAATTCAATTTAGGCATTTACATGGATAATTTTCATCATTACAATTAAGAATACAATGCCTCTCGTATAATTCACTTTTTTTATCGTCTCCTTTTTGAATATCTTCCACATCTAACATTAAGTATCTATGAGAACAAGAAATACCATCCTATTACTCCTTGTACTTCCTATAGCGGCCTTGGCACAAAAAGACAAGGAAAAGGCAATCCAATCTTTGAATGGAAAAAATGATTACTATGCAAACATAGCCCAACAGATATGGGAGTTCGCAGAACCCGGCTACCTTGAAGATAAGAGCTCAGCCCTGCTTCAAAGTGAATTGTCAAAGGCTGGGTTTAAAATTGAAAGAGGTGTAGCCGGAATCCCAACAGCCTTTGTTGCAAGTTATGGATCGGGTGAACCCATCATTGGTATTCTTGGAGAATTTGATGCCCTTCCCGGTTTGTCACAAGAGGCATTTGTCCCCGAACGTAAAATCATAACTGCAGGTGCACCTGGTCATGGCTGCGGTCATAATTTATTTGGTACGGGCTCCATGGCTGCAGCAATTGAAACAAAAGAATGGCTGATAAATAATAAGAGGTCGGGCACCATCAGGTATTATGGAACACCTGCTGAAGAAGCTGGCGATGCAAAAGTATTTATGGTAAGAGCTGGTTTGTTTGATGATGTGGATGCAGTCATTACATGGCATGCCGGGGATAAAAATAACGCAGGACCAAACACCAACCTTGCGACCAAGTCAGGTGTCATAAAGTTCTATGGTATTGCTGCACATGCAGCAGGTGCCCCGGAACGCGGGCGCTCAGCGTTAGATGGTGTGGAAGCGATGAACAGCATGGTAAACCTCATGCGTGAGCATACTACAGAACCTACAAGAATTCACTATGTAATATTAAAAGGAGGTGAAGCGTCAAACGTTGTTCCTGCTTATGCAGAAGTGGAATACCTTGTTCGGCATAGAAGTCGTGAAGAAGTGCGGAGCTTATGGGATCGCGTAGTCAAATGTGCAGAAGGTGCAGCACATGGCACCGAAACAAAAGTAGAAGTAGAAGTGCAAGGTGGTACGTTTGATCGTTTGCCCAATGAAGCCCTTTCAAGAGCCATGCATAAGAACCTGGAAATAGTAGGTGGTGTGAAATACGATGCCACTGAAACAGCTTTCGCTGAGAAATTGAGATTGTCTTTTGGTTCAAGCGGGGTACCCATATCCAGTGCGGCACAAATACAACCATTTGGCTATAGCCACACCAATGCTTCTGCAGATACAGGCGATGTGAGTTGGGTAGTTCCTACAGGTGGAATGACAGCTGCAACCTATGTACCAGGTACTCCAGGTCATAGCTGGCAGGCAGTAGCATGTACTGGCTCCACTATTGGCCATAAAGGAATGATGGTAGCTGCCAAAACACTTACCCTTACTGCCATGGATTTGTTTACCGACAGCAAACTGTTGGAGGCATCTAAAAAGGAATTCAATGAAAAACGTGGCCCCAATTTCAAATACGAATCTTTAGTGGGAGACATTCCTCCTCCCTTAGACATAAGGAAAACAAAATAACTAACGCGATATAAATCCAGGACATGAAACGAATAACGATACTCCTCACCCTATTACTCACACTTAATCTTATGGTCTTTGCTCAAAAAGACAAAGACAAGGTAATTCAATCACTGGATGCCCAAGCCAATGAATTCACAAAAGTAGCCAAACAGATTTGGGAAAACCCTGAGCTAGGCTACCTGGAAGAAAAGAGCTCAGCCCTACTAAAAGGTGAATTGGAAAAAGCCGGATTTAAAATTGAAAGTGGCGTAGCTGGAATTCCGACAGCATTTACTGCCACTTATGGTACAGGCAAACCTGTCATTGGTATTTTGGGAGAATTCGATGCGCTCCCCGGCATGTCGCAAGAGGCAGTACCCGTGAAACAACCCCGCGTGGAAGGAGCACCTGGCCAGGCTTGTGGTCATCACCTTTTCGGAACGGGATCGGCAGCTGCTGCTATTGGAGTAAAAGAATGGTTGGTGAATAATAAAAAATCAGGAACCATAAGATTTTATGGCACACCCGCTGAGGAAGGTGGATCGGGAAAAGTATATATGGTAAGAGAAGGTTTGTTCAATGACGTTGACGCGGTTGTAAGCTGGCATGCCGGTGATGCCAATGCTTGTAATCCAAGCACCAACCTGGCTACTATTTCAGGAAAGTTCAGATTCAAAGGTGTTTCTTCACATGCAGCGGCTGCACCGGAACGTGGTCGATCAGCCCTTGATGGTGTAGAAGCCATGAACGACATGGTGAACATGATGCGGGAACACACAACGGAAGGAAGCCGCATTCATTATTCCATCACAAAAGGAGGAGATGCTCCTAACATCGTGCCAGCCAATGCAGAGGTGTATTATGTCATCCGCCATCAAAATCGGGAAGAAGTGAGGTCCATGTGGAATCGTGTGATCAAATGCGCGGAGGGTGCGGCTATGGGTACTGAAACAGAAATGGAATTTGAAATCATCGGAGGTACTTACGATAGATTGCCCAGTGAATCACTTTCAAAAGTCATGCATGCCAATCTTACCAAAGTAGGCGGAGTAAACTATTCAGCAGAAGACATAGCCTTTGCTGAGAAATTACAGAAAACGCTACCTGGCACACCTCCTGCTATAGCAGAAGCAAGTAAGGTACAACCAATGAAACATGAGGATGGAAAAGCCTCGGCAGATACTGGGGATGTAAGTTGGACTGTACCTGTGGTAGCCATGCGTGCAGCCACCTGGGTACCCGGCACACCCGCACACAGTTGGCAAGCTGTTGCCTCAGGTGGAACTCCCATTGGGTACAAAGGCATGATGGTAGCAGCCAAAACAATGGCACTCACCGCCATTGACTTGATGAGCAATCCAAAACTATTGGAAGAAGCCAGGAAGGAATTCAACGAAAGAAGAGGTCCTGACTTTAAATATGAGGCCCTGTTGGGTAATAGAAAACCTGCATTGGATTACAGAAAGTAATCTGAATTATTTCAATTTTCCTTTGTATGTTTTTTTAAACAACTCGTAACGGGGAATAGAAACACCAATCACATAAGGACTACCAGGGTTATGTTCAATGTAATCCTGGTGGTAGCCTTCCGCTCTGTAGAACTCCTTGAGTGGCATGATCTCACTGACAATTTTATTTTTAAACATCCCAGATTCGTCAAACGTCCTCTTTGCGTCCACGGCAATGTCCAATTCAGCTGGCGACATATAGAATAATATCGATCTGTAGGAAGAACCTACATCCGGCCCCTGCCGATCTTTTGTTGTAGGGTCATGGGATGTAAAAAACACTTTGGTCAGCTCCTCATAAGTGATTACAGAAGGATCATAATAAACCAATACCGTTTCCGCGTGGCCTGTTGTCTCTGTGTTGACCCGTTCATAAGTAGGATTCTTGGTTTTACCACCTGCATACCCTGATACGGCAGAATCAACCCCAACCACTGCCTCGAAGATATGCTCAGAACACCAAAAACACCCTTCTGCAAATGCAGCGATGGCCTTACCTTCAGGTGCTTTCAATTCAATTTTGCGCACATCACTGTTTTGCTCTACCTCCGTTTCATTATTTGTTGTGGTATTGCCACCACAACTGATAAAGAGTATAACCATAGCTACAACACTGAAACCGATCCATGACTTATGCATAATTCAAATGTTTAATTTTCAAGGTAGTTGTACTCAATTACAAACGCAAAAACCCAGTGTATGGATACTAATTTAGGTGATAAACATTGTCAGCTACTTGTCAGTATCCAAATAAAAATCAGAATAACTAAGTTTATTACGTGCTTCCTTAGCAATTCGTTCTTCAGTACGATAAAAAAGCGATAGGGCATTTAATAATAGTGCAATGGTATAACCTACATAAATAATAATTCGATTGAGTTCGCCACCCGATACGATTATGGCAATGTTATAAAACCCAACCAATACAAAAATAGCTAGACCGAGAGCCGATAACCAGGCTCCTACTCTCTCGTATAGCAGCGCACTGATAATAGCGAAAATAGAATAAACAAGAAAAGCCAACGAGGTAACCTGCATAAATAAAAGCAATTGGGAAATGAATTGGAATCCAATAAAAATATTCAAAATAAGGAAGAGCCCACTGGCTAAAAGGAAAAAACTACGAACAGGTTTTTTGAATTCATTAGGGTACTGTCCCGCCAAAAATAAAACACTCCAAATAACAATAAGTGGGATAGTCGCATATTCAACTCTAACGGCTATGCCCCACGGGATTTCAAAGGGTATAATATCATAGTGAAGATACATATCAGAAAAGAGGAATCGAATCGAGAAAGTAATTGCCACCAATGAATAAAAAAGAATATTTTTCTGGCGTGAAATATAATATACCAGGATACCTACAACACCAATCACAATAAAAATCAGGAATACGATAGACCCGGTTATATTATCACGTGCACTGATTTGGATAAGTTTAGTGCCATTTGAAATTTTTATAATCTGGGCGGCTCCTCCTCTTGTATCTTGAAAATTAGAGATTTGAAGAACAACATGTACTGTATTGCTTTGTAGTTTCACATTGACAGATTGAGGCTTCCATTCAGGCACTTCTTCCGTTTTGTTTAATCCGACTGTTCCATTAGAACAAATCAACACATCATTAATCCACAGTAAATAGCTGTTGAAAAAGGCAGGTACCTGAAGCGATATTTCTTCTGTTCCTATTGGAAGTATAATTTCCATACCATAGGTGGCAAATCCGTTATTAGGGAGTTTATTTCCATTGATAAGCTGCTCACTCCACGGTGTGGAGAAATCCGCATAGGTCTTACTTCCATTTGCCAGTTCATTCCAGGTAAGCAATTGCTCCCACTGAAATATCCATTCCCCATCCAACGAAACAACAGGTTGTGTATCCGGATTCCAATTTCGTAAGTCAAGTTTTCCACGCACCACCTCTTCAAAGACTTGTCCGAAAGAAGAAAAACTAAAAGAAACAAAAATGAAAAAGGTGAAAATCTTGCTCATAACGAAAGGAGAGTAAACACTGGAGTGTTTCCTATTTGGAAATCATATCAGAATCAATCCAAAAAAAATATAAGAGGTAACTCTATTACTGGGAAATAACAAGAGAATTTATCATGAGCAAAGGATACGGGAATTATCTGTTACCAGGTGGTAGCTTTAAAATTCTTTGCGGCCCTTAAGATATCTCGTCTACTGATTTGTCCCTTCAGTACACCATTGTCAACCACCGGCATTCTTCGAATGGGGCTGTGTAAAAATTGATTGGCAGCGGAAACAACATCACTGTCCGGTGCGACAGTCTTTACCCCAGCAGTCATGTAATCAGAAACTTTTTTTGATTCAATGGGTAGATTGTGATAAGCATGATCTACAATAATTTTTAGACAATCTTTTTCGGACAACATACCCACCAATTTACCCGTGTTGTCAAGCACTGGAGCGCCAGAAATCTTCTTATCGATAATAATATTGATTACTTCTTGTATTGTTTGATCTGGGGAGAAAGTCACCAAATCGCTAACACTCACCATATATTTGGTCACCAGCTCATATTTTGGCTGCTCAGTGCTAAGCTCTTCTTTTGACTTAAAATTGGGCTTAAAGTTCATATGATTCGTTTTTTTTGTCTTGACTTTCAGATCGACTTTGTTTAAAGATAAGCTATTTGTCATAAACCCACAACAGGTAAAACGTACTTGCGGTCTGTTAAAAAAAATATAAATTGTAGAAAATCAGATTTTCAAATATGGGCTTTCGATTACTCTACCTTACTATTTCATTTTGCTTTGCTGTAGCCTGCACAAATCAAAAAACCTCAGAGATTGAACCAGTAAATGCTTTTGTAGGAGCGCAATTGATTGATGGCACCGGAAGTAATCCTGTGAATGATGCAGTACTCCTGATTTCAAATGGAGTTATTACGGCAGTGGGTTCACATGATGCGATTGCCATTCCTGAAAATGCAATCGTAACAGATCTGGTTGGCAAAACCATTATGCCAGGAATTATCAATGCGCACGGACATATCGGTGGCACAGAAGGATTAACATCATCTTACAGCGCTGAAAATGTAATGCGAGATTTGAAACTCAATACTGCATACGGAGTAACTACGATCTACAGCCTGGGTGGGGATGGGCCTGAATCTGTAGCGATTCGTGACGAACAAGACTCAGTGGTTTTGAATAGAAGTCGGCTTTATGTTGCCGGAGAGGTAGTCGTTGGAAACACACCGGAAGAGGCGCGAAGTATTGTGGATAAAAATGCTGCCATGAATGTCGACTTCATCAAAATAAGAATAGATGATAATCTAGGCACAACAGAAAAAATGACTCCCACTGTTTACGAAGCTATCATTGATCAAGCTAAAAAGCACAACCTGGAGGTAGTCGCGCACATATTTTATTTGGAAGACGCAAAAGCGTTGCTAAGGCTTGGTGTTAAATTTATTGGGCACAGTGTAAGGGATCAACCAGTCGATGATGAATTTATTGCATTAATGAAAGAAAACGGTGCCACCTACTGCCCTACTTTAATGCGCGAAGTATCTACTTTTGTTTATGAAAGCACTCCTGATTTTTTTGAAGACCCTTTCTTTCTGGCTCACTCAGATACTTCTATAATTAATGAGTTGAAAAACCCAGAGAGACAACAGAAAGTGAGAGTAAGCAAAAGTGCCATAGGCTATAAAAAAGGACTGGTGATAGCAAAGCAAAACCTAAAGCGACTATCCGATGCCGGAATAAAAATAGCATTTGGTACAGATACTGGCCCACCCGCAAGGTTTCAGGGTTATTTTGAACACCTGGAGTTTGAACAAATGGTTGATGCAGGCATTACCCCCATGCAAGCTATCGTAGCTGCTTCAGGAAACGCTGTTTACAATAACCATAAGAGCAAATTGGGAACACTTGAAGCTGGAAAACAGGCGGACTTTCTCATACTTTCGAAAGATCCCCTATTGGATATAAAAAACACACGATCCATCGAATCAGTTTGGATTGGGGGCAATAAAATCCGATGATTACTTTTCAGATACTTTTAAAAGTTCATCCAAATATTTACCCCATATCACCGGATTAGAATGTGTACCATGTCCACTGGTTTGATCAGTGATGGGCAATAAAATGTAGCGGCCGTTTTTTACTTTCTTAATTTCTTCCTCCATAATGCCCAGCTCTGGCGGGTTTACCTGATCATCAGCTGAGTTGATCGCAAACAGCGGGGCTTTAATTTTAGGTAAGTGAGGTGAAGGGTTGTAGAAACGGGAGGCATCAAACTGATAGATCATATCGTTGGCATCCAGTCCCGCTACGTAACTATCAATTCGGTCTTTCAGAAATTGTTCCGCCTCTTCTCTGGTGGGGGCAGCCTTTTGCCATTGGAGCGGACTACTTACCATAAAAATCAAAGAATGAACAGCATTGGTTAAACCAAGGGGTTGTTCTGTATATTCTCCACCCTTCCATTCAGGGTCGGTTTTAATGGCATCGATGATCATCTTACGGATCATTCTGTTTCTTCCGGCTATTTCAATTGGCATACTTGCCAAAGGCATGAGCGCATCCATAAAATCGGGATACATGTAACCCCACACCCATGTGTGCATGCCTCCCATCGAAGTACCCATAGCCAATCTTAAATGATTAACTCCCAAATGTTCTGTCAACAATAGGTATTGTGCCCTCACCATGTCATCATAAGTATACTCGGGAAATTTCATGTGCAGTCCATCACTGGGTCTGCTGGATTTGCCATGGCCTATCCCATCAGGTAGTATGATGAAGTATTTTGTGGCATCCAAAAGTTGTCCCGGTCCAAACAAGTTGCCTGCAAATCTTTCATTGAGAAAACCCTGACCATATCCAGTTGTACCGTGCGTAATCAAAATGGCATTAGTCACCATACCCGATTTATTTTTGATGGGTTGACCAATGGTGGTGTAATGCAAATTCATTTCGGGTAAGAACCCGCCCTCAGAGAATTTAAAATTTTTCACCACATAATCCCCCTCAACTGGTTGGGGATAGTTTTGTGCCGCTGCGCTACTAAAACATGCACAGGATAAAAAGAATAATAAAATACTAATTCTCATTTTTTAAAATTTCTGTGTCCATCAATTTATCAAGATTTGGGAATTCTTTGTCCAGGTAGGTGTTTCCCAGTTCAAAAAGTTTTTGTTGCTTCCCTCTCCGCATGCCACCACCAGAATTATCATCATAACCGCTATAAAGGCTATCCACTACACCCATCCCTTCTACAACATACCCAAGAGGTGCAAAACCCTGTTCATCCAATTCAGTATTGTCAGAAAGATTAATATACACTTGCGTAGTGCGCGTATTTGGTCCCGTCATGGCAAAAGAAATATATCCACGCTTATTACTTTCAACAACAGGATCATCATTGATCTCCACTTTTTCCCATACCTGTGCCACTTCGGGTTTTCCGGCAATACCAAACTGCACGATAAAATCCTTTCTTACCCTATAAAACCTGGAGTCGTCATAAAACCCCATCCGAACCAAATTATAAAAGCGATCCACCCCGATTGGCGCCCAAGCTCTGTGCAATTCAATCACAAAATCACCTTTGGATGTCTCCATCCTCACCCTGGCAATATCAGGTGCTTCTTTGTCCCACTCTTCGTGGGTCGGGTTGAACAATGCATCCTCTCTCCTGCTTTTTGAGAAACATGCTCCCATTATCAATATACAGAACAAAGCCAGATGCCTTCCTTTCATAGTGCATCAATATATAATAGATAATGGTGTAAAGCCACCAGGTTAATAAATAATCGGATACCCAGCGAATTCACCGAATCAAATACAACCTACCCCCAAGTAAAGTTACCAATGATCATTTTTATTTTAAATTTGGATCAAATTAAACCAAAACGAAACCATGCTAAAAGAATTTAAAGATTTTGCCATGCGAGGCAATGTGATTGATCTCGCAGTCGGTGTTGTCATTGGCGCTGCCTTTGGAGCCATCGTAAAGTCCCTTGTAGGAGACATCATCATGCCTGTTATTGGCATTATTACGGGAGGAATTGATTTCTCTGGTCTTGCGTATACTATTGGAGAGGCATCCATCTCTTATGGCAATTTCATACAAGCGGTTTTCATCTTCATTCTAACTGCATTTGCACTTTTCTTGCTCATAAAAGGAATAAACAGTACCAAGAAAAAAGAAGAGGCTGCACCCGCTACACCTCCGGAGCCACCGGCAGATGTTAAACTACTCGCTGAGATAAGAGATTTATTAAAAAAATAAGTCCGAATATTTAATGAAGTAAGGAGATGCTTTAAAACCATTTGACAAGCGAAATCGTTGGCACCAAAAATCACTTACTAAAACTTAAGAAACAGATTGGTAAAGATGGCCGTAAAATCCTGAAATTATAGTAAGGATTTTCTGCCATCTTCCTATCTTGCGAACAATGTAAATTAACATTATCAACTTACCATTCATGAAGACCATTTTTACAATATTATTTATTATCGGTGTAGCATTTTTGACACAAGCACAAATCGTAAAAGTAGACTCAACCACACATTGGAAAAAGAGTCTCCACTTTGGCATTAACCTGAATCAAGCGTCTTTTTCATCCAATTGGAAAGCTGGTGGAGTAAACGCTATTGGACTCAACACCTTATTCAATTACAAAGCCAATTACAAAAAAGACAAACATTCATGGGATAATGAAATCGATATGCTCTTTGGTTTTGTTAACAACCAGGGGCAAGGATACCGCAAAACCTCCGACCGTATCTATCTTGATACCAAATATGGTCGCGAACTGAATGACAAATGGGGATTGTTCTCATCCCTTACTTTTAGCACCCAATTTACAAAGGGGTACAACTACAATGATGACGATACCAAGGATTTGATCTCTGACGTTTTTGCTCCGGCTTTCATTACATCAGCATGGGGTCTTGAATATCACCCGGTAGACTACTTCAAGTTGCGCATTGCTCCCTTTGCACCAAGACTTACCATAGTAAAAGATCCAGCAAGGTTTGTTACTACTGTAGGGCCTACTCCTTACGGTGTACTGTTACCTGACGAAACGCGTTGGGAATGGTTGGCTTTTCAAATGCAGGCGGAATTCAATAAAGACATTGCAGAAAACATCAATTTAAAATGGAGGTATGTCATGTTTGCCAACTATGAAACCATTGCAGCAAAGACAATTGATCATCGTCTTGATCTTAACATCACTGCAAAAGTGAATCAATTTATCAACGTGAGTGTCGGTGGTATTTTACTTTACGACTTTGATCAGGATGCAGGTGTGCAGCTCAGCCAGGCACTAACAATAGGCTTTGCTTACTCCTTCAGGAATTATGAGGAGAAGAAATAACCAACTCCTTAAAACAAATAAAAAGACTGTCAACGCCCTCTAACACCTTCCTATCTTACTTTAAAACACTTCATTATGAAACGGTTGATCTATCTCCTGGTCAGTATCAGCATAATTGGATGTAACCAAAAACCTTCCAGTCCTACCCAACCCCGTTCGGTAAACATTGACATAGTGTCATGGCACGAGGTGGACACCATCGATATTAGGGCATTCAACAGTGATGTGTTAGACGGCAAACCTACCTTAGATGTAGGTGTTTACTATCCTTCCAATTTTGATTCCACATTCGATAAGGTAACACTGAGCAGAATGATGTCCAGCATCAAGGCGGCAAAAGAAATTTATCAACCTACCGGAGTTCAGATCAATTTGCTTTGGGTAAAGACAGGAAAAATTGATCCTCGCTACTTATCCATTCAAGCCAACGAAGTTCCTGGCATACCCGATACAGAATACGTAAATATGTACGTACACAGTAAACGACATCCTGCCGAACTCACTCCTCTTGCAAAGGATGCTTTTACCAGCATGATTGAACCCAATGTACTTAATTCAAAAACTGTTTATCTGATCGCTCTTCAGGATGTTTTTTACCCTTTTCTTGAAGTAGCTGAAGGTCGCAACTGGACAATGAAAACGGTAAGGACAGGTGGTTTGTCTTTTCCTACTTATTCTTATGTCAATACTATTCCCGAATCGTTGAGAGGTGTCATTACCATCACCAATCTTAAAAGGCTCGATAGACTGCGCAGTACGGTCGCACATGAGATCGGCCACAAAGTAATGAACGTAAGCCACGAATATAAAAGCACAGATCCAGGCCATGAAATCTACGCAGAAGGAGGTCTTATGTTATATGGAGATGGAGAAGATATTCCATCAGGAAAGGAAGGCCGCTGGCACTTGGAACGACTGCACCTCTCCCCCTTTCTTTACCAACTCAATGACCAGGGAGAAAAAATTTGGAATGAGGAATACAAAGAAGGCGGGCACTATTACGATCCGCTGTATGGTGATAAGGTAATACGTTTTAAAGGCAAGACAGAGATTGACCCAAATTGGTAATGGGGTGGCGATTTATCAATTTTTAAAAATTTTACCATCAGACAATAGGGGTACAATTCTGCTTGATTGTCATAAGGGAAAAATAACCAAATACCCCTTTTATGAAATCAAGAATTGCCTTAATAATCATTATTCTTACCCATTTTGTTGCTTTTTCATCCTTTTCCCAACAGATCAACCAAACCATAAGAGGTACCATTGTTGACCAGGATAGCCAGATGCCCTTGATTGGTGCCACTGTTATTGTAATGGGATCAGATCCCATCTTAGGGGCTGCGGCAGATATTGACGGGAATTTCCGTATTGATAATGTACCGATTGGCAGGGTGACCCTTCAAATCACATCTGTGGGCTACGAAGATAAAACTATTCCCAATCTACTGATCAATTCTGCCAAAGAGGAAATCCTCAATGTTACCCTACAGGAGTCTGTCAGTACATTGGATGAAATTGTAATCAAAGCCAATGTGTCTCAGGGAGAAGTCCTGAACGAAATGGCCATCATAAGTGCACACACTTTTTCTGTGGAAGAAACACAGCGTTTTGCCGGATCTTTTGATGACCCTGCCAGAATGGTATCTGCCTTTGCCGGTGTGAGTGGAAATGCGGAAGGAAACAATGACATTATCGTGAGAGGGAACTCCTCCAAAGGAATCTTATGGCGATTGGAGGGTATTGCCATTCCCAACCCTAATCACTTTGCGGGTGAAGGATCAACAGGCGGACCCATTAATGCATTGAGCAGTAAGATGCTGAGTAACTCTGATTTTTTCACAGGCGCATTTGCCCCAGAGTATGGAGACGCTACTTCAGGTGTGTTTGATATGAAATTAAAAAATGGCAACAACGAGAACAAAGAATATACGGCTGCCTTCAGTACACTGGGGTTGGATATGACTGCGGAAGGCCCCTCTAAGGAAGGAGGTCGCTCCTCTTACATTGCTAATTACAGGTACTCCGCATTGGACCTGCTCGATCGAGCTGGGTTGGTGGACTTTGGGGGTGTGCCTCGTTACCAGGACTTGTCTTTTAAAGTTAGTCTTCCCATTAACAACCGACACAATATTGCGCTATTTGGATTGGGTGGATCCAGTAGCATTGACACAGAAGAGAGAGATGAAAAAGATGAGAATCTGATCACGGGAAAATTTAATGGAAAGAATAAGTTGGGTGTAATAGGCCTCACTCACACTTTTCAAATAAATGACAACATGTATTTAAAAAGTGCGCTTGCGTCAACGGGTACAGAGAACTCCTTTCGCTTTGCCATCCCTGATGACGTCAGTCAGTTCTACACCGTTGAAGATGGTTCTATTTCTAAATCATCATTGATTGGCTCCACCTCGTTCAATTACAAATTGAGTGCAAAACATAAAATTGAAGCTGGAATCATTTATACCGGTTTAGGTTTTAACATGGATGTGGATGCATGGGATGATGATACAGACATACTCAAAAATAATCTTTTGGATAAGGGTAACTCCTCTACTTTTCAAAGCTATGCCAGCTGGAAATACCGAATCAGTGAAGCGTTTACTATGATCAACGGCTTGCATTACCTTCGTTTTGCATTGAATGGCAATTATTCCGTTGAACCAAGAATGGCTTTGAAATGGCAACTGAACGACAACCAATCCTTCAATGTAGGCGCAGGCATTCACAGCAAACTGGATGTGATCTCTACTTACCTTGCCAAAAATTATTCAGATGATGGTTCATTCACCAAACCTAATAAAGATCTTGAAATTACAAAGGCAGCCCATTTTGTTTTGGGTTATGACAATCAAATCACTTCTAACACCCATCTCAAAATAGAGACTTACTATCAGCACCTTTATGATGTGCCTGTCGAAGATTCAAACCTCACTGCATTTTCATTGCTTAGCCAAACAGAAGGATACACTTCGAGACAACTCGTGAACGATGGCAAAGGAAGAAATTATGGAGTAGAGTTGACCGCTGAACGTTACCTTCACAATGGTTTGTATTATATGAGCACCTTGTCACTGTTCCGTTCATTGTATACGACAAAAGCTGGCGTTGAGAGAAAGTCGGCCTTTGATAATAACTATGTGGCCAACCTGATTGGGGGAAAAGAATTCAACGTGGGTACATCTTCCAAAAACAAAGTATTCTTTGTTAATACCAAGATTGCACTTATCGGTGGACAACGTTATTCTCCAATCGACCTGGATGCTTCCATAGCGGCCAACAGAGAAATTACAGATGAACTTAACCCGTTTTCAAAAAAGGGTGATGACATCTTCCGTGCTGATTTTTCCATTGGGTTGAGAAGAAACAGGTCAAAGACAACTACGGAGTTAAAACTCGATATCCAAAACGTTTTTAACAATCAAACTGTCCTGGATGAGTATTATATCCGCGCTTCTCAAACTATTTATGAAAGTAAACAATTGGGAATGTTGCCAACCCTGAGTTATAAAATCAGCTTCTAGCTAAAAACCCAACCTTATGAGTGGCGGTTTTCTCCTCAGTATCTCTTCAAGATTTGGCCAGGATGACCGCCCTTCAGGCTATTTGGCAGGCCATACCTAGTATTGTTTCAATTCGTAATACTTTGGGATAGATTCAATTTATTACCCAAACTCTATAACATGATGTCAAATTTATCTTTTAAAAACTCCCTTGTAGGTTTATTCCTTTTACTAGGGATTCTTTGTCCTGGTTTCATTATGGCGCAAGATCTCCCAACGCCAGAACAGTATTTTGGTTTTAAGATGGGAGCCGACCGTAAATTGGCTCACTGGGATGATCTTGTAAAATACTATAACAAATTAGGCGATGCCAGCCCCCGAATGAAGGTGGTGAATATGGGAAAAACCACGTTAGGCAACCCCTTTCTCGCGCTGTACATTTCTTCGCCAGAGAATCTGGCCAAGCTGGAAGACTACAGAAAGATGAATGCACGCCTGAGTGATCCCAGAGGTGTTGCTCAAACTGAAATTGATCAGATCATTGCCAACGGAAAAGCAGTAATTGTTCAATCTTTTGGGCTGCACTCTTCAGAAGTTGCTGCAGCACAGACTGCAGCTGAATTTACTCATGATATGCTCAGCCGAAATGATAGTGAAATGATAAGAATTCTGGATAACGTCATTACCATAGTCATACCTTGCTTTAACCCAGATGGGGAAATCATGATTACTGAATGGTACAGAAAAACTGTGGGTACCGAATACGAAGGCAATTCTCTTCCGTACTTGTATCATCATTATATAGGTCACGACAACAATCGCGATGCCTACATGCAAAACACTGTTGAATCAGTGTACGGTGCAAAAATCATGTTTAAAGAATGGATGCCTCAAGCTTATGTAGACCATCATCAAATGGGTGCCTATGGCGCGAGACTTTATGTTCCTCCTTACGCAGAGCCGATCCGTCCGGATGGCGACCCATTGGTATGGAGAGAAATGTCCTGGTATGGAGCCCACATCGCCTATAAAGAAGAAGAAAACAATAAATCAGGTGTCGTTAATGCAGCAATCTTTTCAGGATGGGGACATTTCGGTTTCCACTGGATCACCCCTTTCCACAACATTGCAGGTATGCTTACCGAATCGGCAAGCGCCCGACTGGCCACACCTCTTTATGTTCACCCCGATCAATTGGAAGGCAACATTCACGGTATGCCTAAGTATGAGGCGCAAACATCTTTTCCCAACCCATGGCCAGGTGGATGGTGGCACGTTCGCGACATCGTTGAACAACAAAAGATCGCAGCACTTGCCATTGCTGACATTGCAGCGCGCAATAAAGAAACAGTCCTTAAAAATGCTTACCTCAAGGCCACCAGACAAACACAACGTGGAGCAGAGGCTGAGATAAAGGCTTACATCATTCCTGCCGAACAACACGATGTACTCACAGCAAATAAATTAGTGAATGTATTACTAGGTCAGGGAGTAGAAGTAAAACGCACCAACGCTGAGTTGAGACATGAAGGAAAAGTATATGGCGCAGGTTCATATGTGGTCAGTATGGCGCAACCCAAGCAAGGCGTTATTCGCTGGTTATTAGGTCGCACTTTTTACCCAGACAATGATTACACCCGTGATAGAAACAATGATCCCATCAGACCCTATGACATGTCTACCGACAACGTAGCAGAATATATGGGAGTGCGAGTAGAGACTGCTAACACTAAAGTGGAGGGAAATTATCCAATCGTAACTGAAACATTGCATCGTGAGGGAACTGTAGCCAAAGGTTCGAATGGGTATGCCCTTGCAGGAAGCAGCAACGACAGCTTTACGGCCTTGAACTTACTATGGAACAATAAGGCAAAGGTAAGCCGCGTGACAAAAGAAGGAAACGGACTTCAGCCCGGTGACTTTGTTGTATCATCCTTATCCGACAATCTGGCTAACCAAATTGCAAAACAAACCGGTGTAAATTTCAGGGCACTGGATTTCGATGCCGGTAATATCACCAAACCAGTAACGCGTCAACGTATCGCCATGTATCAAAGATACCTCGGTGGCAACATGGATGAAGGATGGACACGTTTACTCCTTGAGAAATTTGAATTCCCATATACCAGTTTGATGGACAAGGAATTAAAAGCAGGAGAACTCAACAAGAAGTACGATGTGATTATCTTACCTGATGACAACATCGCACGTATGACGGGAGAAGGCTTTGGTGAATTTTCCAGAAACAATCCTAATGAATTTCCACCTGAATATAGAAGTGGGTTTGGGCAGCAGGGTGTAAATGCACTCAAAGACTTTGTAGAAAAAGGAGGTGTACTCCTCACCTTTGGTCAGGCAGGTGAATTTCCTATCGAAAAATTCAAACTCCCCATTCGCAACGTAGTAAAGGGTGTTCCCAGCCAGGAGTTCTGGTCCCCCGGATCAACACTGCATATGAACTTTGATAATACCAATCCCCTGGCTTATGGTATGCCATCAACTGGACTTGGATTGTTTACAGGAGGAAATGAAGTGTATGAAGTAATCCCTTCTGATCGCAACCATACCATTGAGCGTATCATCACCTACCCCAAGAGGGATATTCTACAAAGCGGATGGCTGCTTGGTGAGGATGTAATTGCGGAGAAAGCGGCAATGGTTTCAGTAGGAATGGGGCAAGGAAAGGTGGTGATGATCGGATTCCGACCTCAGCACCGTGTGCAAACGCATGGCACTTTTAAGTTAGTGTTCAATTCACTGGTATCAACTAAGTAGTGAACGCTTAAAAATCCATTTCCATAAAATTGACATTCTATTTCCCTGTGTTCCTATGTGGTTCCCTAATTTTAACCACATAGAAACATAGGGAAAATAGGATAATTAAGTCTGCTTATAGGCCAATAGCCTGAGCGCGTTGAGTACGACCACCAGTGTTGAGCCCTCATGCATAACTACAGCCGGTCCTATGGTGGCAATACCCGAAATGGTAAGCGGAACCAATATCGCCACCATCCCCAGACTGATCCAAAGGTTTTGTTTGATGATGTTTTTTGCACGTCTGCTTAATCCAATGGCAAATGGCAACGCACTGAGCTTATCTGCCATAAGCGCAACATCTGCCGTTTCCAATGCAACATCACTTCCTGCTGCCCCCATTGCAATACCCACCGTACTGTGAGCCATCGCGGGTGCATCGTTTACACCATCACCTACCATGGCCACCTTGGACTCTGCTTTCATCAACTTCTTGATCGCATCAACCTTTTCTTCGGGCAACAAACTGCCCCATGCTTCTTTAAGCCCAATCTCTTTTGCCACCGCATCAGCCACATTTTGGTTGTCGCCAGTGAGCATGATCATCCGTTTAATACCAATTTCTTTCAATGCATTTAAGGTTTCTTTTGCCAATGCCCTGGGAACATCCATTAAAGAAATAATTCCGATGTAGGTTTCATTTTTTCTGATCACCATGGTGGTGTTACCTTCGGATTCCAATTTCCGTACCTTCTCAGTAATTTCATCGGAAGGTTTGATCCCGTCCAATACTTCAAATAAGCTTAGGTTACCTATATAAATTTTATCGTCAACAAGGGAAGCCTTAAGTCCTCTCCCCAGTACGGACTCCATATCATTGGCAAAAGGGATGTGCACATCACCAAGACGAGCCTTTCCATCTCTTACTACTGCTCTGGCCAGTGGGTGGCTACTGAGACTTTCAACTGCAATTGCAATTTTTAAAAGTTCAGTTTCGGTAATACCACCCAAAGGCACCACCTGCGTTACTTTAGGTTTTCCCTCTGTTAATGTTCCTGTTTTATCAAAAGCTATTGCAGTGAGCGCGCCTAAATCTTCAAGTGGGCGGCCTCCTTTTATCAGCACCCCACCACGGGCAGCCCTGGCTACACCACTTAGCACCGCGCTGGGTGTTGATATCGCCAACGCACATGGGCTTGCCGCTACCAATACTGCCATCGCACGGTAAAAACTTTCGCCATACGATTCATCCACTATAAGAAATGCAAAATTCAGTAACACCACCAACACCAATACTGCGGGAACAAAATATTTTTCAAACTTGTCAGTAAATTGTTGTGTTGGAGACTTTTGTGTTTGTGCCTCATTCACCAGCTCTATCAGGCGTGCAAGAGTAGAGTCTTTAGATTCTTTGATGATTTTTATTTCAAGCAAATTATTACCATTAAGAGTACCTGAATAGACCCTGTGTATATCAGGTATATCCTGAACTTGTGAATAGTCTACTTCGATATCATCCACAGGTACTTTGTCAATGGGTACACTTTCCCCTGTAATTGGTGCCTGATTTACGCTACTGCTCCCATAGATAACCACCCCATCAGCTGAAATCTTACTGTTAGGCTTTACTACAATAACATCCCCAACCTGCAATAAGGTAATGCTTACTTCTTCAATTTTTCCATTCTTCTTAAGGAGTGCAGTCTTCGGAGCAAGGCCGGCCAGGGCAGCAATGGATTTTTTTGCTTTGTTCATGGCATAGTGTTCCAGTGCGTGCCCCATACTGAACAGGAACAGCAGCAATGCACCCTCAGCCCATTTACCAAGGACAGCAGCACCTATAGCAGCAACAAGCATTAAGAAGTCGATCTCAAAACCACCCTTCGACAAAGTTTGAATGGCTTCCCTTGCTGTATAATACCCGCCAAACAGATAGGCACCTGTATAACACACCAGACTCCACCATGATGGTATTGAAAATACAAATGAAAGCCCAAACCCAAGGGCAAGCAACACTCCGCTTATAATAGAAAAAATGAGTTCTGTATTCTTACCAAAAACACCACCATGTGAATGATCGTGAACGTCTCCTTCCTGGTGCTGATGTTCTTTAACATCAGGTAATTTAGTATCCGATTTCTTCCATTCTTGAAGAAATCGCTCTGCCTCTACTGAGGAATCAGGAATGCCTAATCCCTGCCCTCTAAGCAGCGCCAATATTCTACCTTCATTCATTTTTGAGGTATCATATTCCACTCTTACCATACCTGAGCCCGAAACAGAAGCTTCCAATATTCCAGCCTCGTTAGTTAAGCTCCGTTCAACAGCGCGTGCATGGCGTACGTGTCTGATTCCCTCAACTTCAATCAATTTATGGCCAAATTTTTTGGTGATTTCTGCTCCGGCCTGCGATGCCAAAGATTGAATCTTCTCAATAGAGATTATATCAGAATTGTAGTGAAAGCAAAGCTGTGGTACAATGTTGCCCTTTCCCAATGAAACGTGTACTGCTTCCACTCCATCTGTATCTTCAAGTTTTTCAATGAGCTTCTGCACACACTGATCTTTCTCGTCTGGTACCTCAGGTAATAAAAGGGGAATTTCTATCTTATGCTTTTCCATCTAAACAGCTGAATTCTTATCAAGGCAAAAATGTGCACCCACACCGTGTACCAATAGAACTATATAATCCTTCTTATCGAGGAGACACCAGGGCACAAAGTAATTTCCTGTGCCACAACGACATCCGGTCTCAGCGCGACTGCATCTTTTGCAGTAGAAAAAATTATTTACCCCCAACCCACACTGCTCCTATCCCGGCATCCCACAATTTCTTAGTATAAGCTGGCACCTCAGTTTCCATGATGGATTTTGCTCTGGCATCCAGTGCGTTCCATTCTTTTGTTAACTCTTCCAGTCGATCTTTGGAGGACTGATTGACCCTTGGGATAGAATTATTGCTCTCATTGATTAGATGAAGATAGTTAGCTGTGAATTTGTTCGGGAAATTAAGGAAGTCATCGTAGGCTACGGATCTGCGCTGCACCATATCCTCATCCCACAATCTCATTTTTTCAGTCAATGCCTTGCCTTCTTTTTTAAGGTTTGCGTACGAATCCCTATCTCCCATTGTTTTCAAAGCACTTTCTATCTGTTTACGCATCTTGAAAATCGTGTTCACTTTGGTACACATATCATTAAAGGTCGCTTCCATCGCAAGCAAAAAGAGGTGTTGCTCATTGTATGATGCTGCGTCCATTTCGTACAATGGACTGGGAAGGATTTTAAAATCACTTTTAACTTCCTTGCCTCCGTATTTTAATGTCAAATTATAAGTACCAGGAGGCGCTCTATGACCGCTGTAATTGCCGTCAATCCATGCTGTAGGCACTCCAAGCATAGTTGGATACTGGGTGTCCCATACGAAACGGTTGATGCCTTTCTCGTTAGGTAGGATAGGGGCTGCACTTGGACCACCTGGATAACTTTGGAAGGAGTCATCTTTTTTAGAACTTAATCGTCTCACTAATTTACCGTCACTGTCTTTTATCTCCATTACTAATTCCTCTGAACCTGCCAACTCGGTTAATTGGTAGTACGTAACCACTCCATTGGGAGGATTCACTCCTGTAAAAGGATCCGTTCCTGTGGGGTTAGCTCCATTCATTGCGCTTCCCCAATTTCCATAAATAAGATCTTCAGGTTTGAACAATGTAAATGACTTGCTGTCCACATCTTTGTATTGCCTTAGTAACGTCAGGTCATCCAAGATCCAAAATGCTCGGCCAGAAGTTGCTACTATCAGATCATTTTCCTTCACTTTTAAATCCCTAATGGGTGATACTGGTAAGTTGAGTTGAAGGGGCTGCCAGCGTGCACCGCTATTCCAGGAGATATATACACCCGTTTCGGTACCGGCATAAAGAAGTCCCTTACGCACATCATCCTCGCGCACTACTCTTGTAAATGCTCCGTAAGGAATACCCTCACTAATATTAGTCCACGTCTTGCCATAGTTGGTGGTCTTGTACATAGCTGGGGTATGATCATTGAACTTATGCTGCGTGGTGGCAATGTATGCGGTGGCGGGGTCATGTGGTGACACTTCAATGACATTCACCAAACACTCCGTCAAACCTTTTGGAGTCACATTGCTCCATGTTTTTCCACCATCGCGCGTAAGTTGTACATACCCATCATCACTCCCCGTCCAGATCACTCCCTTTTCATGTGGCGATTCTACTACGTACGCAAGTGTGCCATAATTTTCACCACCTATGGCCTCATTGGTATAGGGTACTCCAACCCTACCCTGCTTTGCTTTGTCATTGCGAGTGAGGTCAGGAGAAACTTCTTCCCAGGTAACTCCCATATCTCTGGTTCTTAATAACAGCTGAGCAGCATGATAATAGGTTCCTGGTTCATGTTTTGAACCGATAATCGGTGCATTCCAACGAAACCTGTACTTCATGTCTTTTGCATCCCTTCCCACGTAATGGATGGGAGCTGCCATGATCTTAGTGCTTCCTCCTGTATAGGCATCCAACACATCGATTGATCCTAAATAGCTACCTCCTAAAACATAGCGTGCATCATCAGGATCAAAAGCAAGAAATGCACTTTCACCTCCTGCAGAGCGAGTCCAATTTCTTTCTGAAATATTCTGAGCTCCCAATGCCATACTTTCAATCCTAACTGATGAGTTATCCTGTTGCCCTGCATAAATCCTGTAAGGATAATGGTTGTCGGTGTTGATCCTATAAAACTGTGCGGTAGGCATGTTGGCCTGTGTCGACCATGATGCTCCATGATTAAAAGTTATGCCCGCGCCACCGTCATTCGCAATTATCATATTCTTTGTATTGTTTGGGTTGATCCACAAATCATGATAATCTCCATGTGTCCCATACATAGTTTCCCATGTTTTACCGCCATCAATGGAGCGCAAGGCAGACTCCCCCGCACACATCGCATAAACTGTGCGTTCATCCTGAGGATCGGCAAATACTTCTACGTAGTACCATGCTCGCATTGTCAGCCGATGGTCATTACTCACTAGTAACCAGCTTTCACCAGCATTATCAGATACATAAAGCCCACCCAGCTCTTTTTCCCAGTCACTTTCTATTATTGCATATACCTTCTCAGAATTGGCTCTGGAAACAGCGATTGCCATCTTTCCCATTTCTTTGGGCAAGCCCTTGGTCATTTCCTTCCAGGTGTCACCGCCATCAGTAGATTTGTACAACCCACTCCCTGGTCCACCACTAATTACTTTCCAGGGTAAACGCAGGTTGTGCCACATGGCCGCATACATCACCATAGGATTGTGCATGTCCATTGACAACTCAGAGCATCCTGTATTTTCATTGATGTACAATACCTTTTTCCAGGTTACTCCTCCATCCGTTGATTTATAAATTCCCCTGTCTGTAGTGGCTCCATGAATGGCACCTTGAGCGGCCACTAATACGATGTCAGGGTTTTTTGGATGGATTACAATTCTTGCAATCTGCATCGTTTTCTCCAGACCCATGTGTTTCCAGGTTTTCCCGGCATCATAGGATTTGTAAACACCATCTCCATAAGAACTCTGCACTCCGCGCGGGGCGTGTTCGCCCATCCCTACATATACTATATCTGGGTTGCTTTCTGAGACCGCAACGGCACCTACAGATCCCGTTTTAAAATAGCCATCAGAGACGTTATCCCATCGTGCTCCTGCATCTACCGTTTTCCAAACTCCCCCTCCTGTCGTTCCCATATAATAAGTAAGCGGGTCATTAACCACACCGGAAGCCATATTGGAGCGCCCCCCTCTGTATGGGCCAATGCTTCTGTATTTTACATTTTTGAATACACTGTCAAGATTCTGGGAAAAGCCAGATAACGCCTGGGACAAGATTAACGTCAGGATGATAAGTTGCTTCATAAAAAATGATTTAAAAAGTTTATCGTGTAGTCCTTAATATAACAAGATTTTAGGGTGGGTATAGCAAGGTTTGCAGATGGGCGGCCTTTGTTCATTTTCTGTGGATAGAATTTTGTCCCTACGGCAAAAAAGCTGTACAGTACTGGTCATCCTTCAAATGATTTGTAAATTAATGAGACTAAGTCCTTGAGTTAAAAAATTAGAAATCGGTCAAATGGATCAATATATGATGAATTATCAAAATAGTATCATTGCAATTAATCATTCATATATGAAACATAAAAACCCAGTAAATCAAGTAGTTACATAGCCATTATTAATCGAAATATAAAGGCCTTCCTGAGGATCCCACCCTATTTTTAAACAACAACACCTAAACCAAATCATTCCAGAAATAGCCATGAAAAAATCGCTTCTATTCGTCATCCTCGTATACACAGTGAGTCTCCTTTCCACCGCTCAAACCAATCCTTTGTGGACGGAGAAAAAGCAAGTAGTAAGGGGGAAATAAACTTATAAAACAATGTTCTTTCGGATCGGTGATAATCCCGACCGAAGGCAAAAATGCAATTTATACCGGTTTGGTATTTAGCTATTGAGTACCTCTCTATTTAATAATAATTTTTAAATCTTCAATGTTTAGCCATTTATGTGGGTTGGTTTTATCTTCCCACGATAGTTCTATTGTATTCGTCTTATCAGAATAGAAATTTACTTTGTTGATAGTCTGCCGGATTTTGTTTTGGTTCAACTTGTCTGAATTTTGAGCTGAGAGCAAATATTCCTTATTGTTAATAGACAATTTCAAAGATTCAGTACTTTGGTCAGAAGAAATAATATCTATTTCACAAACTTCTTTTGTATTACCTGGTAAATACCACATCATTTTTACAATGGTAGGTTTGGTGGAATAATAATCGTGACCACTGTAGCTATGGTACTCTTCAGCATTATCCAATAATAGAATAAATGTGCTATCCTCATTTGGAATTATTTGATTGGGCGGGCTGTATATCCATTCATCTTCATATTCCAATGCGATAACCGTTACATACTTGTCTCTATTAATTTTATCTGTTAAATCAATCTCAAGTCCCTTTTCCGAAGTTAAAGTTTTTAGAGTTATATCTTTATCAGTAATCGGGTAAGCATTTTTTATGTTTGTCCTTAAACCATTAATTACAAGTATGTTGTTTTCAGGGAAATTAAGAATATGAAGGTATAGTCTATTGTCTTTTGCAGTTACACTTCCCCAATCCTGGTGAGCTATTGCGGATACATTTGTTCCATAAATTGCCTCACCGTTTGTATTGAGCCATTTTCCTACACCCGCAAGTACTTGTCTTTCAAATGGAACGATCGTGCCATCTGCTTTGGGGCCAATATTGAGTAAATAATTACCACCCGAGCTTACAATATTTATTAAGTCATTAATTTTCTCTTGTATCTTTTCATCTGCGTTAGGTCTTTCTTGCCATGAACGATAACTCCATGTTTCATCGAACATAGACGCAGGAGTTTGCCAGGGAACTCCCATTTTAAACTCAGGTTTATAATTATCCCCCATCACGACAAAGTCCCCCTGGTCATTCCAAATTCTACCACTCACCAAACAATTTGGTTGTATTTTTTTTATCAGGTCAGCCATCTCTTTACTTTGTTCAGGTGTGGGAGCTCCCATATCAAACCAAAATTCTGAAATCTCACCATAGTTGGTAAGTAACTCCCGAATTTGGTTCAAATTATATTCATGGTGCAAAGGAGGTATAGAATCAGAATTTCTTACAGATGTAAAAGGTAGTGCTTCATGATAATCCCAGTCAATTAATGAAAAGTACACCCCAAATTGTAAGCCATGTCGCTTACAGGCATCTGACAACTCTTTAATTATATCTTTTTTATAAGGTGTGGCATCTACGACATCAAACTGAGTAAACTCAGACCCAAACAAACAAAATCCATCATGATGTTTTGCCGTAATAATAATTGATTTCATACCCGACTCTTTGGCTAATAATGCAACTGAATCGGCATTCCATTTATCCGGATTAAATTGGGCAGCTAATTTTCTATAATCCTCCGACTGAATTCGTGCATGACCCTTAATCTGTTCGCTGTAGCCTTGTACTTTTTCACCATTCCATACTCCCGCAGGTATTGAATAAATGCCCCAATGTATGAACATTGAAAACTTTTGATCTTGCCAGTTTTTTATAACCTCATTGTAATTAAATTTCTCAGCTTGTCGGGATTTGTTATCATTACATGATACTACAAGCATGAAAAAGAATCCAATCAGTAAAATATACACTACTCGTTTTGTTGCCATTTTTTTTAAATAAATGCCTGCATTTGCATGGTGTCAACAGGTTATCAATGCACTACCCATGCCTCCCAGTATGGCAAGATAAGTGCAATACTTATATTTCACTATACCCAAGGATAAGCCTACTTCAATAAAATAATAGGTTTTTTCTTCACCAATATCAACTGATAATCGATTCCCCATTCAAATCAGTAGTAAGCACCATGCTGGTATAGTCAAAAAAGGGACGAATGGCTTTGTAGGCCTTGTTCATTTGAGTTGCAAAATCGGAAGCAAGCACTTCCTTGTCCGTAAAGCCGCGTTCAAACCAATACTGTTTGTAGCGGAGCAGTTCAATGGCCTCGTGGTCTTTGGGAAATCCTCGTGGCGCTGTTTTCACCTGCTCTCCTCTCATTGCTCCAAAGGTGTTCCTGATCGCTCTGGCATTAATGATCTTCTTCCAATCGTTATAATTGTAATCGATGTCCTGTCGCAGGCGCAGCAGATCTTCAGGATTGGGGTGACCGTACCCACAGGCCAGTCGTGATCCTCCCGGTTTGATCCAAAAGTAATAACCTCCCCTATTCGTGGGTTTCACCCGCCTGATGTAGCCGGCAAACCTTGGATTGTAGGGTGTCTTGTCGTTGGAGAAACGAACATCATTGTAAATCCTATAAATGCTCTTTTTGCCAGTGCGTGTTTCAATCTGATCGTGCGCACTCATCCTGGCCATCAATCCTTCCACAAATGTTTCTACATTCTCTTTGGCGGCCAGGTAGTCGTCTTTATGGGCGTTGAACCATTCTCTGTTGTTGTTCCTGGCCAGTTGTTTTAAAAAGTCAAACGTTGATTTCTGAATTATTGGTGACTTCATCCGTTAGTACTTGTTCTTTTTCCCTGCACTTTTCACTTCTTTGGTCATTCGGCCAACGTTCTTCTTTCTCTTTTCTTCCACACTAAATGTACTGCCATTTTCGGTTCCCTGAATTGATTCAACAAGATAACGACTTGTGCGGATATGCCTACGTAATGTTATAACTCGTTGCCTACAGACGCTTCATAATGTTTATCTTTGAATTTGATTGCAGCATATGGACAAAAAGATTGGCCTGGTATTATCCGGAGGTGGCGTAAGAGGCGCAGCACATATAGGCACTTTGCAAGTGCTGGAAGAGTTAGGTATTAACATTACGCATGTGGCGGGTGTGAGTGCTGGTTCAATAGTGGGTGCTTTATATGCGGCCGGACATCCCGCCAAAGACATCCTTCAATTTTTTAAAAAGACCTCCATATTTAAAATCTCCAACTATGCCCTCTTTAAGCCTGGCATTATTGATACCGGAAAACTCATCCAGGTATTCAATGAATATTTAGAGGATGATTCCTATGAGTCACTTCAAAAAGAATTGTACATCATCGCTACAGATCTGGAACACGCCAAGAGCAAAGTCTTTCACTCTGGACCACTGATTAAGACTATTCTGGCTTCCTCGGCATTTCCCATGGTCTTCTCCCCTGTTACCATTGATGATGTGATTTACGCGGATGGTGGGATCATGAATAATTTTCCTATTGAACCCCTGGAGGGCATTTGTGATACGATCATAGGCGTTTATGTTAATCCTATTAATGATCTAAAAAAAGAGGATTTCACTTCTTCCTTAGCCGTTTTGGAGCGATCTTATCAATTAAGTGTTGGGGCCTCCTGCCTTCAAAAGTTCGACCGCTTTGATATACTCATCTCACCCAAAGAGCTCAGAAAGTACGATACGTTTAGTGTAAGCCGTATCGATGAGATTTACAAAATCGGTTATGAAGCAGCATTAAAACAAAAAGTGGAGTTTGAGAAGCTTCTCACCTAGATAGCCATACTTTAAGAAGTGCTGGTTTTTCTCTCTTTTACTTTCTTTAATCCCAGCCAGAAGATAAAACCACCCAGGGCCAAAATGATAAATGACCAGCTATGGCTGCCGTGGCTCATGTCCTCTTCACCCATTGCTTCCTCAGGGTGTTCAGGGTCAACCAATAGCTCAACCTCTTCACCCACATCGTATAAATTGAAACCAGAAGAAATTTGGTGATTGTAGGAAGTCCCTTCCCATTGGTATTCTAAATCAAAGTAATGAGTTTTACTACTACCTGACTTTCCACTCTCCGACTCCTCCAGTACAATGCCCTTCACTGCTACCCCGTTTTCCTTCAGGTAACTGGCTTTAATTTCATTATTAAACTTATAGTAGCCAAAGCCAATGCCTACCAAAATCAACACAACCGCTACTGTAAAGATCATCCATGGTTCCGCTTCCTTTGACTGCTTATCCTCTTGTGCTCCTGATGTAGGCTCGGTCATTTTCTATTTCGAACGTTAGGTGTTTTGTCGTTATTTCTCCTTCTCCGACTCCTGTTCATGACTTACAAATATCATCGAGGCCAAAGTGGCCAATGACAATGCAATGAAAATAAACCCAAGTGATATCTCGATAGGTATTTTGTAGAAGTCAATGATGGCCATCTTTATCCCTACAAATATCAGGATAGCCGATACTCCAAACTTTAAGTATTTGAAATATCTTTCAATTCCAGCCAATGCAAAGTACAACGATCGCAAACCCAGTATGGCAAACACGTTGGAGGTATAAACAATAAATGCATCATCCGACACTGCAAGAATAGCGGGGATAGAATCTACTGCAAAAATCAGATCCGTAGACTCAATTAGCACCAGGACCAGAAACAACGGTGTCGCCCATTTCTTGCCATCTATTTTTACAAAAAACTTGTCTTCTTCAAAGTTGTCTGTCACCGAAAAGAACCTTCGGGCCAGTTTAATCACTGGGTTCTTCTCGGGATCTATTTTTATATCTCCACTACTTACAATTTTAATTCCAGTGTAAACCAGGAAGCCTCCAAAAATGTAGATAAGCCAGTGGAATCTTGCAATCAGCTCTACACCAGCAAAGATGAAAATACCTCTCATAACGAGGGCACCCAATATCCCCCAAAACAACACCTTATGTTGATATGCTGCAGGTACCTGGAAATAAGAGAAGATCAGGATAATAACAAAGATGTTATCAACACTGAGTGATTTCTCTATCAGATAGCCTGTAAAAAATTCAAATGCTTTTTCAGAGCCCTGTGTGTAATAAACAATTACATTAAATATAAACGCCAACACTATCCAGAACCCTGTCCACAAAAAGGCCTCTTTGACAGATATCTCTTTGGATTTGCGATGGAATACGCCCAGGTCCAGCGCCAGCATAAGTAGCACGAAGACATTAAATCCTATCCACCAGGCATATGATTGTTCCATTACCAACGATTATAGACTAAAAACAATTTGCAAGCTACCAACAAAATCCAGTTCATAAATATGTGTTTAAATAAACTTTTCCCTTTTTTACTTCTTCCTCCGATCCTTATACAAGAAAACAGATACGGGTTATATAGTGGTTAGAAAAGCAAATGAAGTCTCGCAGGAGCCCTCAAAATCAACATCTACTGCACGATCAAGAGTAGAATTTGCATCAGACCTGGGATGAACTACTTTGGATTGTATAGTTCTATTATTGATAATTCAGGAGTATGAGCATAATGCTGAGTGATGAGTTTTTCCTCACTTTCTGCGGGAATCACCGCTCACGCTCCTAAATCAGGATTGGTCATTTACTATTTCAAGTGTAGGCGCTTTGCCGCTATTTCTTCTTATCCGACTCCTGCTCATGACTTACAAATATCATCGAGGCCAAAGTCGCCAATGACAATGCAATAAAAATAAACGCGAGTGATATCTCGATAGGTATTTTGTAGAAGTCAATGATGGCCATCTTTATCCCTACAAATATCAGGATAGCCGATACTCCAAACTTTAAGTATTTGAAATATCTTTCAATTCCAGCCAATGCAAAGTACAACGATCGCAAACCCAGTATGGCAAACACGTTGGAGGTGTAAACAATAAATGCATCATCTGACACTGCAAGGATGGCGGGTATAGAATCTACTGCAAAAATCAGATCCGTAGACTCAATTAACACAAGTACCAGAAACAACGGTGTCGCCCATTTCTTGCCGTCTCTTTTTACAAAAAACTTGTCTCCTTCAAATTTTTCTGTTACTGAAAAGAACCTCCTGGCCAGTTTAATTACCGGGTTCTTCTCGGGGTCTATTTTCATGTCCCCACTGCTTACAATTTTAATTCCGGTGTAAACCAGGAAGCCTCCAAAAATGTAGATGAGCCAATGGAATCTTGCAATCAGCTCTACGCCAGCAAAGATGAAGATACCTCTCATTACAAGGGCACCCAATATCCCCCAAAACAATACCCTGTGTTGGTACGATGCTGGCACCTGGAAATAAGAGAAGATCAGGATAATAACAAAGATGTTATCAACACTGAGTGATTTCTCAATCAGGTAGCCCGTAAAGAACTCAAATGCTTTTTCACTGCCCTGAGTGTAATAGACTATTACATTAAATATAAACGCCAACAGCACCCAAAACCCTGTCCACAGAAAAGCTTCTTTAACAGATATCTCTTTGGATTTGCGATGGAATACGCCCAAATCCAGCGCCAGCATAAACAGCACGAAGACATTAAACCCTATCCACCAGACATATGATTGTTCCATTACCAACTATTTTAGACTAAAACAATTTGCAAGCTATCAACAAAATTCAGTTCGGTAAATCTATATTCAAATATATTTCTATACTTCTTCCCCCTTATTTACCTCTATTTCAGAGCCTTCCGCCAGAAAAACGGATGTTGGTTGCATTTTGTTTAGAAATGCAAATTCAGCCCCATACGTACCCTCAAAATCAACATCTATAGTATAATCAAGTGTGGAATACACATCCCACCTGGGGTGAATTACTTCGTATTGTGTGGTTCTTTTGTCGCTGATTCGCGCGTATCCCCAATAATGCTCTGTAATAAACTCTTCCTCACTCCCCGGGGTAATCGCCTCTGCCACCACTGATGCTCGAATGCCCAGTGAATTCCAACGGCCTTTTTTCCATCGGTACTCCACTGTTTGAGTATCATCCAACACCTCCCAATGGTGTCTCATAGGCATTGTTTCGTAATTCTCCTTATAGACCGTATTGGCAACAAAGGTAAGTGCAGGCCTTGGAACAATCTCTTTGATGAATACCACTCCGCGCTTCCACTGCCCTTGATCTTTGTAGCGAACATAAAACCTCAGGTTGACCTCTTCGAAATGGGTATGAAATGGAATTTTGATTCCTTTCAATCTGGTATTCAGAAACATAAATCCCACCAGACTTACATAACAGGCTCCTTTCCACAAGTCAATTTCCGTTTTATAGGGCAGATAGGGTTTAAGCAACTCTGGATCAAGTTTGTAATTGGCCATTATCAACTTTCTCCATTCGGCTGTGAGGAAGGTACGATTCATTGCAAGGGTTTAATGATCAACAAACAATTAATCTAATTGTTAAGCTCTAAAAATGTTTAATGCATCAATAAATTCCAAGCTACCTTTACACATAGTAAGGTAACAATGATTCCGAATATAATTCGAAGTTTTAATGAAGAGGTCTTGTGTGCCACCTTCACACCGTAGGACGAAGCAATAAATATCCCCACTAATATTGGGGCAATGGTCAACATCGATATGTATCCAATCTGCATGGGAAGTTTTGCTTCCACCTGCTGCTCTCCATCAACAAAGAGATAACTTGCGGTAACAGAAATAGCCAAAAGCATAATTACTCCAATGGAAACAGAACTGGCCTTCCTTACTGGCTGTTTCATTATGTCAGTCAAGAAAGGAATCAGAACGATTCCTCCTCCCAGACCCGACAGCGAGGTGACGCAGCCCGTTAGCAAACCCACGCCCATAAAGGAGGCATAGTTGATGTCAATTTTTTCATTCTTCCCGATTGGCCTTTCATTGGTCTTAAAGAATAAAAGCCTAACAGCCAAAAGAATAAGTAGTGTAAGGAAAATGATATCGAAGTAGAATTTATCAAACCAGTTGGAGGAGTTGATCCACTCCGACATGGCATAGGCACTCATCATGCCCGGGATCCCAATGCTGAGTATTTCTTTGAAATGAAAGTTACCCATCCGATGTTGCTGAAAGCTGACTGCAGCACCCAGGAATACGGTTACAAAAAGAGAGTTGGCAATAATGAATTTGACAGATTCTGTACCGCTGATACCATAATAAACAAACAACAGGTCCAGCGCTGGAATTAAAATGATATTACCTCCTGTTCCTAACAGGCCTGAATAGAAACCAGTGGCTGCGCCAAGCAGAAGAAGTAAGACAAAAAGAGTGATGGTCATCGCGAAGCAAGTTACACAATGGCAGCTAGTGCTTTTTACTCAAATTCAAATACATCAATGTTGTCGTTTCTTCTTTTGAAAGCCCACTTAACTTACGGCCACGACTGGCTTTGTTCCATTTACTTCTGAAGTTACCATCAGCCCAATCGGATAGTATAGTAGGATGTATATAGGAGGAGCGGCAAACGGTGGGGGTATTACCCAAATCAAAAGCTACGGTCTTGATCACTTCATTAGAAACTCTTTTCCGGGCAGTAACCGTATCCGGATCCAACTGTTTGGACAATCTTGAGGCTGCCTTCCAGGTGGCGGCCCAGGTACGAAAGTCCTTAGCGGTTACCTTCTCATGATCAGCAGTAATTGCATCCAGGTACTCGTTGATGTGGTTGGCTTTAATGTCAAAATCATTTCCAAACTTATCTTCATACCTAAACAAATCCTGGCTTTTCTTTCTTCCACCAACTGCACCAGACTTACTGATCAGAATAGCCAAATCATCTTCCCATATCCTGCGCTTCCACAGCTTACCTGATTTTCCTACAAACTCAAACACGGCATCTATCTCTCCCTCTGCTGACCTGGACTGATCCAGCTTGAGGTGCCCTTCCTTTAAAGTCGTCAAACCATACGACTTGTTCTGCTTTGCATACTCATCATTGCCCACCCTGAAATGGTACAAGTCAATCAACTTGACAATCAATGCCACCACTTTTTCCTTCGGCATGTCCTCTAACTTCAGATCATGTGCTACTTTTTTCCTGATACTGGGCAATGTTCGCGCAAAGCGTGTCATCCCGTCAAACTTCTCAGCTGCGCGTGCCTTAGTCCAATCGTCATGATACCGGTATTGCAACCTGCCCTTTGCATCTTTTCCCGTAGCCTGCAGGTTCGCCTTCGCATCTGTCGAAATCCATACTTCCTTCCAGGCAGGAGGAAGAACCAGTTTATTACAACGCTCGATTATCTTTTTGTTGGAAATCAGCTTACCCCTCTGATCGTAATAATCCCATGACAGTTTTTTTGTTCTTCGCCTTTTTCGAGTAATACCTTTTTGTACCATCATTTTTTTGGACTTAGTGAGATTGACCTCATGGGGCTGACTCAAAAGTGACACTTTTTTTGATCCGCCAATTGACGGGGAAACATCCTTTAATTGTAAATTCAAACCATAGAGATTCTTCGCTCTTGCTCAGAAAAACGACATTCTTTAACTTTTGAGACAGCCACGTTTTTAATACCTATCCAAAAATTAGACTTATTCTTTACAACATCAAAATGAAATAATCAGGTGACTTGTATCAGCTTGAAAAATAGGAAGTATTTATTTTAACTTCTTCTTAAAAAAATCAATGGTACGCTGCCAGGCCAAATCTGCTGCCTCCTTATCATAGCGCGGTGTCGTATCGTTGTTAAAACCATGATTAACATCAGGATAAATATAAGTAGTGTATTCCTTTTTGTTGGCTTTCAACGCTTCTTCATAAGCAGGCCATCCTTCATTCACTCTGGTATCCAATCCCGCATAGTGAATAAGCAATGGGGCTTTTATTTTAGGAACATCCGCAACGTCAGGTTGGCCACCATAAAAGGGTACCGCTGCTTTTAGATCGGGTACCCTCACTGCCATGGCGTTGGAGACCGAACCACCGTAGCAAAATCCTACCACCCCTACTTTTCCAGAGCATTCATTGTGGGCTTTCAGGAAACCATAAGCAGCGATGAAGTCTTCCAGCATTTCCTCCCGGTCGCGTTTTTGCTGCATGGCCCTTCCCTCATCATCATTTCCAGGGTATCCTCCCAATGGGAACAACGCATCCGGTGCAAAGGCAATAAATCCTTCCAGAGCCGCTCTTCTTGCTACATCTTCAATGTGTGGATTGAGTCCCCGGTTTTCGTGCACGACAATAATGCCTCCCAATTTCTTTTTGTTACCCGCTGGCCGGGTAAGAAGGCCGCGCATTTTTCCCGCTCCTTTGGGAGAATCGTATTCAACATATTCTGAATTCAACCTCGGATCATTCTGTTTGGTCTGTTGAGCAGTGGCGTATTTTGGCAAGAGAAAAGCCAGCAAGCCTGCTACCGTGATTCCACCCACGGCATGTGCTTTTAACGATTCGATGAAGGTTCTCCTGTCGAGCTTGTTGTGGGCATACTTATCATACAAGTCGAATACTTCCTGATTGATGTCTTCTTTCTTTATTTCTTTCATGGGTAATCAGATTGGTGAAAATGTCTTCACTAAATATAAGTAATTCTGGTAAAAAAGGCACCCTCTTTAAACTAGTGAGTATGCCGATATGATTGTATCTCTGTCAATCCATTAACCATTACTACCTATTCACAACATTGAAATACAGTTGACTATGGCCTGCGGAGAGGGAGATGGAGTGTATAATGTTCTTGCTAGTGGATTATAAATTGAAGTCGTTCGTGAGGACGCAAACTTGGAGTTTTGAGGGCTTTACAGACTGTCTCTACGATTGCAAAGACACTTCGGCTCACCACACACAATCCAAGACAATCACCTCAGTGTTTCAATATAGTTTGTTTTGGCTTTTGCAGCAATAGTCTTAAAAACTAACCACTCTGAAACGCTGAGGAACGAAGCGTCTTTGAAATTTAAGGTAGAATTAGATACCCTCAGGCAAGCTGTGCTGAGTTCTCTTGAGTCCCACGCTACCTGCAGAAGGTAGGCTGATAATTAACAAGATCAAGAAATAGCTTTCGTTTGACTTTCATAACTCATTTCCATCATCACCTCGGCAAAGAGCTGGTAAGATTTCAGTCTGTCTGCATGATGATAGGTGTGAGAAGCTACCATCAGTTCGTTTACACCCGTCTCCTTTAAGAACTGGTTGGTTTTGTCTTTAACGATTTCCTTATCACCAATGAAGGCGTACTTAAACATGCGCTGGAATGCTGGGTTTTGAATCAGCTCGCGCATCTCTTCATTGGGCTCATCCGGAGGTTGTATGTAATCCCTTTTGTTGGTGAGCACGCCCAACATCATCCGCACCAGCGAAGTAGAAATTTTCTCCGCCTCATGGGCGGTATCGGCTGCAATCACATTGATGCAGGCAATGGTATACGGAGTTTCCAGGTATTGCGAAGGTTGGAAGTTGGTGTAATAGATTTGCAACGCATCAAACAACTGATCAGGTGCAAAGTGACTCGCAAATGCATAAGGAAGGCCGAGCTTCGCGGCCACGTGGGCACTGTCTGTACTGGAACCTAATATATAAAGCGGTACGTCCACACCTTCTGCCACAGTGGCACGAACTGGTGCGGTTTTGTTGTCGACCGAAAAGTATTGTTGAATCTGCGCTACTTCTTCAGGAAAATGATAGACGGAGTTCATCCGATCCGGGCGAATGGCTTGTGCCGTTACCTGATCTGTTCCCGGTGCTCTCCCCAAACCCAGGTCGATGCGGCCCGGAAACAATGAACCCAAAGTACCAAACTGTTCAGCAACTAGTAGTGGTGAATGATTGGGTAACATGATGCCTCCTGAACCTACCCGAATTTCATTCGTGCCTCCTGCGATATGACCGATGAGCACAGATGTTGCGGTACTTGCAATACTGATCATGTTGTGATGTTCTGCCAGCCAGAACCGGGTGTAGCCCCACTTCTCTGCTTTTTGTGCGAGATCAAGACTATTCTTAAAAACCTGATGGTGGGATGTTCCGGCAGGTACGGTGGCCAGCTCCAGTATAGAGTAAGGTATCTTTTTAGTTGTCGACATGAAAGTTTCTAAAGTGAATTGTTCTGTATCGTGAACAAGCAAAGGGAGGTAATAATTCACATAAAGGATAAGATGCACAAGTTCCGGACATGGTTTATGAGGATACAAAAAAACGCAAGAGGATCAGAGCCATGGGTATTAGCTGCCACTACTATTTCAAAGACACTTCGGCTTCCTACGCGCATTCCACCACTATCGCCTCAGTGTTTCAGTATAGTTTGTTTTCTGTTTGCCTCTGCGGTCATAAAAACTAAAAACACAAGAAAACGCTGAGGTGCTGCCTCTGGCAGGCTGAGTGACAAGGGCGGACTTTGTCTCTTGCCGGAACTCGTTACTCGGATTTTGTGAGTGTGTCAACCCTGCATCTATTGTTGTCGCCTTTCTGAGTGTTAGCGAAGAATCTCCAATTAGAAGATGCTACTTACCTACGACAAACAGGCTGGATGACGTCACCTACTCCTCCGACAACTTATCAATGTATAATCTCAACTCATCCAGCTTATCTTGTGGAAGGCTTTTGATCTTAGGAAGGATGCTTCCCTTCCGTTGCCGGTTGGTCAGCTTCTTCAGCGGGTGCTTGCTCAGGTTGCCCATGGTTCTGGGCGCTTCCCACACCAGCAGATCATCGGGTGTACAATTGAGGGCGATGCATAACTGCTCCACATGATCCATGCGTATGGAGCGGGAGTTGGATTTCAATAGGCGGTGGGCCGTATGGTAGTTGAATCCTGCCTTCACGAGGAAACTCAGGGGCTGATGTACCTCCCGGCTCTCCATTAGCGATTGTAGTTCAAATCTCAGCATGATGCGTAACGGGTTATCTCCCTGTTAAAAATAGTATTTCCTTATGAATTATGGAAAATTCTGTAAGAAATATGTTAAAAAATGAAATGCAGGTAGGTTCTTCCAATATCGCATTGGATTATGGCATAAATCAATTCCAAAGACCTATCAATCCTATGGACTAAATCACCAACCGAATGTAGTCATTCATCAAATGATTAGGAATTAGCGCATACTTAGTGAAAGATTCCACTATGCAATTGGGCTATTACACCAGATTATTGGAAGAAGTTGTAAACTGATTGCATACTTCCGCAAGGCAGGTACAATCTGCTAAAACCACATTGGACTCTTCCGCAAGGTAGGTGGAATATAGCTTTAGGAAAGTTAGATGTGGTGTGATGAATAAAGGAGGTTGTTGGTGCTTGTTAAGTTGGGATACTGTTGTATGCTTTAGTTCAATACTACAATGGTTCGTGTGGACATGAACCTTGGATTAGGTAAAATATAAACAAGCTTTTTCATAGAGTCCGAATTTTTAGTCTTGGAATCATTCAGTGAATTTAAGATTGTCCCTAATTAAATCCCAGCGCTTGATTATGATTTGCCCAATTTACAGCAGTGATTTGGGAGGACACGAGCCATGGGTAATAGCATGCCGCTACTATTTCAAAGACACTTCGGCTTCCCACACGCATTCCAACACTACCGCCTTAGGGTTTCAGTAAAGTTTGCCCATTCCCGCCCGTCTTGTCAGAGGTACAGTAGAGTTGGTTGTTCTGTTTGGGGCATACGATTCCTCAACAGGGGTTAGAGAAAATACGAACTCTGGAATAGCAGGTGTCAGGGTGGCTATAAATGCGGTAGAAACTGAAGGTCGTCTATCTGTCTAAAAACCAAATAAATTCTATCTTTGCGGCCTTAAAATAAGGAGCATGATTTCAGTAGACGCAGTAGGAGTTGAATTTAGCGGTACCACCCTATTTAGCAACATCACATTCAATATCAACGAAAACGACCGTATTGCCCTGATGGGTAAAAATGGTGCAGGGAAATCTACCCTGCTCAAAATAATGGCAGGCCTCAACAAACCCACCAGCGGCAAGGTATCAGCTCCAAAAGATGCCATCATCGCTTACTTGCCTCAGCACCTGCTTACCGAAGACAAATGCACCGTGTTTGAAGAAGCTTCCAAAGCCTTTTCCAAAATACTGGACATGAAAAAGCAAATGGAAGAGCTTAATGTGCAACTGGAAACCCGAACCGATTACGAATCGGATGCCTATTCCAAGATCATCGAACAAGTTTCAGAGTTGAGCGAGAAGTACTACAGCATCGAAGAGGTAAATTTTGATGCCGAAGTGGAGAAAACCCTGATGGGCTTAGGGTTTGTTCGCAGTGATTTCACCCGATCGACCAGTGAATTCAGCGGAGGGTGGCGCATGCGCATCGAACTGGCAAAGATTCTTCTTCAAAAGCCCGACCTTATTCTACTGGATGAGCCTACCAATCACCTGGACATTGAGTCTGTGCAATGGCTGGAGGATTTTTTAAAGAACAACGCCAAGGCGGTGATCGTGATCAGTCACGATAAAATGTTTGTTGACAACCTTACCAACAGAACCATCGAAATCACCCGTGGCCGGATCTATGATTATAAAACCAACTACTCTCATTACCTCGAATTGCGCAGGGAAAGGCGAGAGCAGCAGCAAAAGCAATTTGACGATCAGGCCAAACAAATAGCAGATATTCAGCAGTTTATAGATCGTTTTAAAGGCACTTACTCGAAGACCTTACAGGTGCAGTCCAGGGTGAAAATGCTGGAGAAGATAGAGATCGTAGAAGTGGATGAAGTGGATACTTCTGCTTTAAATCTCAAGTTTCCACCTGCTCCACGCTCAGGTAACTATCCCGTCATCGTAACTGACCTGACTAAAAAATATGGCGACCACACCGTTTTCAAGGATGTTTCCATGACCATAGCCCGAGGTGAAAAGGTTGCTTTTGTGGGCAAAAACGGAGAAGGTAAGTCTACACTCGTGAAGGCGATTATGGGCGAAATTGAGCATGAAGGCACCTTACAATTGGGCCATAATTCCATGATAGGCTACTTCGCACAAAACCAGGCCTCACTCCTGGATGAAGACATTACCGTGTTTGATACCATCGACCAGATCGCACAGGGAGATATCCGCAGCAAGATCAAAGACATATTAGGCGCCTTTATGTTTGGTGGTGATTCCATCGACAAAAAAGTGAAAGTACTTTCGGGTGGAGAAAGAACAAGATTGGCCATGATCAAATTACTATTGCAACCTGTCAACCTGTTGATACTCGATGAGCCGACCAACCATCTGGACATTAAAACCAAGGAGATATTAAAGGACGCCTTGCGTGCGTTTGATGGTACGCTCATTCTTGTCTCCCACGACCGCGACTTCCTCGATGGTTTGGCCAACAAGGTTTTTGAATTTGGTAACCAACGGGTCAAAGAACACTTCGAGGATATTAGCGGATTCCTTCGCAATAAGAAGATGGAGAACCTGAAGGAGATAGAACGAGCTGTAAAGGCATAGGTTCTGGTTTAAAAGTTGGGTACTTTTCTTAAATTGAGTTCAAAGAAAACTCTTTGAACGATCCAAACGACATAAAGGAAGAGCTCATCAATCTGGTGTATGCTGGCCGAAAAGAAGAGGCCATTCAACTATTGCAACAAAAGCATGGTGCTACCAGAGAAGAAGCGGAGCAATTATTAAAGCTTGCCGTAAAAGAGACGCACACACCTGTTGATTTTTTTAAACGTGCTGCCAGGGCAAGTTCAACCCATGTTACAAAAGGAAAGGGCTGTCAGCAGACTGTTTTTGGTCTGATTGCCTTTGGTTTTGGATTCTTTGGCGTTCCAATGCTGTTGGCCGCAGCGGGTATATTTATTTATCAGTTGAATTTTATTTCCAACAGCACCCGCATAATAGGTACTGTTGCTGTGTCAGAAGAACCATCCGATAACAGCGACTCTCAATATCATTCCATAATCACCTATGAGGTGAATAATGAGACTTATTCTACAAAATCAACTGTTTCATCAAATACACCCCAGTATTATGTGAATGACCCTGTTCCTTTATTCGTTAATAACGAGAATCCTAACGATGTATTGATTGACAGCTTTCTCGAAAGATGGTTGATCATCACCATTGTAGGATCATTGGGTCTTTTCTTCACCATTCTGATGGCTGTATTTGTAGGCAAGAGTAGAAGAAAATAAATCATCTCTTTCTGGAAAGTGACTTTTATCATGCATTCACATGGGTAAGAGTCATTGGTGTTTAGTATGGATTGAAGCCATATTGCATTCGGTACCACGATCAATCTATATTTAAACATCGCACCAATGAAAACAGTCTTTGCCGCTACCGATTATTCAGAAATAGGAAACAATGCAGTTCGTTATGCCATTGACTACGCCAACTCCCTGCAGGTTGGATTGCTTGTATTCCATACTGGACCAGTACCCAAATTCAATCCACTAATTAGCGAGGAAGAATTTTTCAAGTTAGATCAAGCCGAAGTACAACGAAATGTTGACAAGTTGAGCAAGTTGATCGATGATATTTATGATAAGGGCAAGTTTACCTTAGATAGAAGCAAAATTAGTCCAATAGCAAAGACAGGAGTAATAAGCTCAGACACCATTCTGGCTGAAGCCAAAAAGCATGATGCAGATCTTATCATTGTAGGAACACATGGAAGAACAGGCCTAAAATTATTTGGAACAACTTCGGCCACGCTTATACAGCAGTCCAAAATTCCAATTCTTGCCATCCCTCCGGGATATCGTTATAAAGGTGTTGAAACCATATCCTACGCATCAGATTTCAGAAACCCGGTGAATGAATTGAAGCGCATAGTTCCCTTTGTTAAAAAATCTGGTGCGCAAATTGAAATTCTGCATTTGGATTCCGGGGAAAAAACTAACAAGCAACAAACTCTGTCAAACGAACTGGAGAGCCAGGTAGGGTATGATAACATTCGGGTAGTGATAGAAAAAGATGTTGACGAGCTCACCATTCTGGGGCAGATTGAGCGACATATCAAATCCTCAAATCCGGATATTCTTGTTATGTTTCCTGAAAGCAGGAGTTATTTTGATCGATTATTCGGAATTGGAAAGACGGAAGAGCTTGCATATAAAACACAATTGCCATTGCTCACTTTTAGAAAAGAAGATATTGATTCTTAGCAACGAAAAGTAGAGAAATAGTTATTCTGTTCTATCATAATGCGGATGGAAGTGTAACCAGAAACCTTGACCCTTCCCCTTCAGAGGATTCAACCTTTATCATACCGTTAAGTTTAGCGAGTGTTTCCTTAACAATATACAGTCCCAACCCTGACCCGGTAGAATGCTCATGTGCACGATAAAACATATCGAAAATATTACCCTTTAATTCTTTATTAATCCCAATACCATTGTCTTCAACCGTAAACAGAACTTGTTGTGACACCGCCTCAGCCTTTAATTTTATCCACGATATTTCTTTGTCAGGATCATGATATTTAATGACGTTAGAGATTAAATTACTGAAGACGATTTTTAGACGAGATACATCTGTTATTATTGCCAGGTCTTCTGGTATTTCCCAATGAATTGCAATACGTCCTTTGCCAGCATGATAGCGGAGGTCATCAGCAATTGACTCAAGAAGTATTTTCGCATTAACAGATTCCTTTTTTACCGCTACCCTGCTATTTCTAGAATAGTCAATGATCTCGCTAATAAAAGTATCCATGGCTCTGATTCTTTCATTCATTAAGTCAAGGTACTTTGACTTCTCAGCATCATCTGTTTCTAACTTTGATAAATTGATAAGCCCTGTCAATGTACTCAGTGGTGAACGTAAATCATGTGAAGCACTATAGACAAAGCGATCTAACTCTGTATTTGTTTTTAACAGCTCTTCATTTTGCGCTTTTATTAGTTTCTCATTAGCCTTTAGTGCCAATTCAGATTCATAATTTGTTTTAGAATAAAACATGAATGCATAAACGCTAACTACAGCAGCAATTAGTGTATTAAGTATAAAAAACACATTTGCCTGTTGGGTATCCACCTCTCTCCAGGGTATAAAAGATACCTCTGAGGTAAATACAATTACATTCAGAATCAGCGAGAGTAAAACAAAAAAAAGTGCACCTTTCCATTGTTCATAACCATAGAGCGCCAATGCCACTGATCCAGCTGTAACATATTGCAAATACATACCCGTGGAAAACGGTTCGCTGGTGGCTATTATAAATATCATTATATTAAACAACAACAGTCCAAACACTTTGGCTACCTCTACATATCCGTACCGAATGAGTAACCCATTAATGGCAGCAAACAAGAGAAAGCCCACGTACACATAGGGTGCTACAATAATACCGAGGTATTTATCCAAAAATGCATAGGCAACAGTGGCTACAACAACCAATAGGTTAATGCGTTTCATCAAAACACTCCGTCTTTGGCTTAACGTTTTGTAACCTGAACCCATACTAAATTATTAGAGGCAGTAGTAGTTGGATAACACCCTTAATTTAAAACCCGGTAATCGAAATGTAGGAAAAAGATCAGATTATTATGTAAAACCATCCATAAAATGATCGCCCAGTACAGTGACATTTAAAGTTAATATTTAATGTAATTCACACCCAATATATCAGATAACTACTAAATGTTTTAACTTGGGCTCACAACCTACCAATCTATGCACAGCTACGAACAAATCTTCGAAAATAATAAAAAATGGATTGCACAGAAGAAAGCTACTGATGAAGATTTTTTTACCCACTTGGCAGAAGGGCAAAACCCAAACTATCTTTATATAGGATGTAGTGACAGCCGGGCCACCGCAGAAGAGCTTATGGGGGCAGAGCCGGGCGATGTATTCGTTCATAGGAATATCGCCAACATTATCAGCAATGTAGACCTCAACGTGATGAGTGTTATCGTGTATGCTGTTAACCATCTAAAGGTAAAACATATTGTGGTTTGCGGACACTATTTTTGTGGTGGAGTGAAGGCTGCCATGCAACCTCAGGATTTGGGACTCCTAAATCCCTGGCTTCGAAATGTGAGAGATGTTTATCGGCTTCACAAAGAAGAGTTGAACAGCATCAAAGATGAAGAAAAAAGATACATGCGGCTGGTCGAATTAAATGTAGAGGAACAATGTATCAATGTCATCAAAACAGCAGCTGTGCAAAAGACCTATTTAACTACTGGCTATCCCCTGGTGCACGGTTGGGTATTTAACGTGAAAAATGGTGAGTTAATTGACCTCAAAATAAATTTTGTTGAAAAATTAAAAGGGATACAGGAAATTTATAATCTAGGGAACAGTGAGTAGTTCTGACAGGTTAACAATATGACTCCGCTTCGGTATTTATAACAACTGCCAAGGGGTCGGTCAGGCCAACCATTTTGACTACCCAAAGCCAAAGATGCAGGTCAACGCTTCTTGGCAAATGCATCTTTCACAGTTTCTTCATCAAATCCTGTGGGCACCAAACTCTTGTTTGCATATACATACAAGGCAGTGTTAAAAATAGTATTGGCAACACTGAATATAAGTCCTGCCAATAGCATAAGCAAAGCACCCACTCCTATGCCTATTAAGAGTCCGATAACTTCAAAAGCATTGGCCAGCACGTAAGTCAACCCAAAGCTCAGTACAATAATTAATACAAACACGAAGAATTGAATAAGTCCTAATCCAAAATGTCGGATCAAACTTTCTCCCCATGTTTTCCTGATCACTTGTGTTGACTTTTTTACTGCATCAATTGGCCCTAGCCCTTCGTATACCAAAACAGGAACAACGAAAATACTAACGATACTCCAGGCCATTCCTACCAATCCTATTAGGATACTGGCCACTATCTGTCCGCCTTTTCCCAATCTCGAAGCCAGGTTGTCCAATACCTTAAGTACTAGGCCCACCGTAGCCGACAGCAAACTCCACTTAAAGATCAAGCCTAATTTGGTAAACGCAAAACTCATGCTTTGACCAAAGGTAGCATTACCCCCTTCGAATCTGACTTTGGTTGTATATACCACGCATACATTAAAAAAGGTGGCGATAAAAGCCAGTCCAAAATAGGTAAGAAATATAATTATATATTGAAAAATCTGCAGCGAGTCTTGAGAAACCCCTTCCTCCATTAGTGTAGGAAGAACCGATGGAACTACCATGGCTACTGTAAACAAGGTAGAGAATATGAAAGCCAGTAGTGCAAACCAAATGAGTTCACGGTCCTGATTAATAACACGGAATGTCAATTGAGTGATCTTCCAACTTCTGGTAAATGCATTCATGGTATAAGTTTAGGAGTGGTGAAATTAAAAATTTCCGCAAGAAATACCTACGAACAAATAATCGATTCCAGCAAAAAGTCATCTTATAAAACCTGGCAATTCTCCAAAATACTGAGACTGCTCTTTGCTCAGGAGGTAATCCTTGATTGCCCATACAATTGCTTTATAGGAATTGTAAACCTCACGATTAAAGTTAATCAACGTTGATATCTCAACATCGGTAAGATTGAATTCCGTTCCTTCCTTGTAAAGGTTATTAAGCTCTTCTGTATAGCCTTTTTGAATAGTGTGATAAATGTCAACCATATCTTCAAACGCATTAAATCCTTCGGGCTTTAAAAGCAAATCAGAAATCCTCTCATAAAACTTTGTTAGCTCGTCACTGCGGTGTGCATAGATTTGGTATTTTACATCATTAGATGAATTCTTGAACTGATCAATGTCAGAGTGGCTATCCTTAATGCTCTTTGCCGCAAACATACTATTCCGTATTGAGGCATTGATCCGATCCAGAAACTCAAGTTCTTCGCTGTTCAGCCCTGTCTTATTAAACTTAACAGCATAGGCATGCATTTCGCCATGAATCTGTTTAAGATATGCATACTTCTCAGTAATTGATTTTTCATCGAAATCATCACTAACATGATTGATGTTACTTTTAACATTCGAGTCGAACGAATTGGAAACAAAGTCAATGACTAATAACATAAACCTGCGGGTTTCCTTTGCCAGTGCATCAAGGGCCAGTTCTCCACCTACAGAAGCAGGAACCGAAGAAATGTACTTCACCCCCTCATCATTTCCAGTAAACATATTGTTCAATAGCCTGCCAAACCAATTGAGAAATGGGAAGAACAGTACTACGCCCAACACGTTTATACCACTCTGAAACACCACTAATGCCAACAGGTCATCCTGAATATTAACAACATTGATAATGAAACTATTGATGGGTTTAAGCGTTGCCAATACAAGAATGATGATGAATGTATTATAAATAAAATTACCAAAGGCCACTCGTTTTTTAGCTGCTATCCCATTCACTGATGCGATGAGAAGTTTTACCGTTGTTCCCACTTCGGAACCTAACACCATGGCCATGGCCGGGAGTAAGGTAATCGCTCCGCTGTTTAATGCTGTAAGTGTAATGGCCACAGTAGCGGAGCTGGATTGAATAAGGGAGGTAAGTACAAATCCGGCCAGTACAAATACAATTAGTGGATAATTGCTCAGTATTGAAAAGTCGAACCCAAGGGCTATCTCCTCAAATCCACTTTTCATAAAACTCAAACCAATAAAAAGAAGCCCAAACCCAAACAAAAATTTACTCCAATGAAAAGCTTTTTGGTCTGGTCGCAAAAGCGTCATGGCAATACCAAAAATACCTACCAAAGGATATGCAATGCTCTCTATGTTTACTTTAAAACCCAGTGTAGCCACAATCCAACTGGTAAGGGTAGTGCCAATGTTGGCTCCCAGAATAACTGACAGCGCATTTTGCATTGCCAAAACACCCGACCCCACAAAGGCAAGTACCATCAAACTTACTACTGAGCTGCTCTGTAAAACTGCCGTAACTATGGCTCCTGATGCAACCGCTTTGAACTTGTTATTCGTTTGTGTTTTTAAGTATACTTTGAATGACCTGCCCGCCAGTTTGCTAAGTGATTCTTCTAAAAAATTAGTACCCAGAAGAAACAAACCAATACCTGCTCCCATCATTGAGAGGTCATAAAAAAGTTCCATGCTCGCTATGAAATTAAACACCTACAAACTACAAAGATTACCTAAAACTAATGGAGAAGTATTGGATGATACTCATTTTTAAATATGACGAAAATCATACATTAATACGCTGTGTCGTTATAATTTTGACTCACTAAAACCGACAACACAATGGATGCACATTATTATAACGTAAACGTAAATTGGAATCAGGACCGAAAGGGAATGATGTGTTCCCCTGAGCTCAATTCCTCCATCGGTGGAGATGGTTGTATTGAAGTAGCCACCCCTCCTGAATTCCCAAAAGGAATAGCAGGAATTTGGTCTCCAGAGCATTTGTTCACAGCCTCGGTAGCCAGTTGTATCATGACAACATTTCTTGCCATAGCAGAGAACTCCAAACTCGAATTTTCTCAATTTGGATGCAACGCTGTGGGCAAACTGGAAAAGGTAGAGGGTGGAATGGAGATGACAGAAGTGGCAGTAGCACCACGGGTAACCTTACTTCATGAAAAGGATCGCGACCGTGCGTTGAAGGTTCTGGAGAAAACAGAAAAACATTGTTTGATTTCTAATTCAATCAAATCCAGGGTGATTATGAACCCCGATATTTCCGTAGCGCCAAAAACAGAAGAAATCGTTTAATTCATAAATTTTTATTCTTCAATCCGCTGGTATAAGCCTGCTTGCTTATTGTGTAGGCGAAGTGTATTCTTGATCTCCTCAATATTTCACAATTGAAAGAGACCAGAACAGTATTAAAAAGATTTAGCACACTACTGGGTATATTTTGTGGCCTTACAATTGCCCTGATTTTGGTTTCGCTCTACTTTGGTGGCTATTTCCATTCCAGTGTACCTGCATTAACCAACTCTTCTCAAACCGATAGCCATTCTCAAGCTGATAGCAATAATTATTGGCAACCACCCTCGCTAAGTGAAATCCCTAAGGATGAAGAGGGTGATCTTATTCTTTATGGTCGTGAACTGATCATGCACACCTCAGCTTACCTTGGCCCAAAGGGATCCGTAAAACCTATCAGCAATGGGATGAATTGCAGAAACTGTCACCTCGATGGGGGTACAAAAATCTTTGGTCTCAACTACGCTGCTGTTGCTACTGGTTATCCACAGTGGAGGGAGCGGTCAGGGACAATGGTGGATGTAGAAGAACGTGTGAACGAATGCATTGAACGGAGTCTTAATGGTACCCGCCTCAATGAGAACGATAAGGAATTGAAGGCAATGGTTGCCTACTTAAAATGGGTGGGTAAAGATGTCCCCAAAGGCACTGTGCCGTTAGGTGTCGGGATGAAAAAAATTGCTTTTCTGGACAGGCCTGCTGATCCCAATCTTGGTAAGATAGCATACGACAAACACTGCATCGTATGCCATGGCGCCAACAGTGAGGGTGAAATGGAACCGAATGGACAGGAGTGGCTATATCCTCCACTTTTTGGAGAGCATACTTACAACATGGGTGCAGGTTTATACCGATTAAGCAAGTTTGCCAGTTTTGTAAAATACAACATGCCTTTTGGGACTTCATTCAATGCCCCAATATTGACAGACGAAGAAGCATGGGATGTGGCTGCTTATGTCAACTCCATGCCCCACCCTTCTAAAGACCTGTCCAATGATTGGCCAGACATCTCAAAAAAACCGGTAGATCATCCGTTTGGTCCTTTTATTGATGATTGGTCAGAGGAGAGGCACAAATACGGGCCTTTTACAAAATAAAAAATCCTCGTCTAAAACTGTGTATACAAAGTGTTCTGAATCACTAAGTTGCACGAAGGCTGAATATTCTCTTTAAGTTACTTTGTGGAATAGTTGTTAGAAATTTTACCGCTAAGTCGCGGAAGGCGTAAAGTTTGATTCTACCTATCCGCTAATTTCTCTTTGTAAGCAATGTGTATCCTTGCAGCTTGTCATTCCTATATGACTCAGATTTAACAACTGCCACTTTTGGAGCAATCCACTCCACAGTAGAAAAATTGAAAGTCATACCAATGCCCATCTTTGTATTCATGGTGGAGTTGCTGGTGATCTTATAACATTCAAAAGTTCCGGCTGGAGTGGTCACAGATTCTTTTGCCACCACTTTTCGGTCTGTAATGTTTACCGACATATTCATAGGTATGGGAGAATTGGTAGTGGTCACTGTTATCGATCCATCTTTTAATGTTTGTCCTACGGAAAGGTCATTTGGAATTTCAAGATTATCTGATTCGATCTGCATTTCATAACTCTGAAAAGCCTTCATTTGCTCTTCGTTGATAAAATTGCGCATATCTACGATCATCGTTCCATTTTCACACTTAAACTCTAGATCGCCTTTCATTACCTCTTTGTCCTTTTTGTCATAAACCACAGACTGAACTATGGCGGTAAACGAATTGGCTCCTCCAGAAAAATCAGTCACCTTTTGCGCCTGCTTTCCGGTTATCTTTCCCTTTGCATTATAACTCTCCATCTCCCATTCACTTCCTTCAGACAGTTGATAATATTGGTTGCATTGAGCAATACCAGAAGTGACTCCAAACGAAATCCCGATAATAATAAATAGTACGCGCATAACTTAGTTAAAAAGGTTTTATCAAATTTATGCTTTTAATTTGGTTTTAATATTAATATAAATACTGCTATGTCCAATAGAACTCTCATAAAGAGGAGTTTTAGTAATTCTGGCATTCATACCATACCGATATCCTACACTAATAATGGCTTTTTTGTACAAGCTACTTATTCCTATTGTTGTAAATGGTGAGTATAAAGTAGGTTTATACTCTGCAGAACTCAAAAGTGGCAAATTTACCGGGAACTCATCTGGCCATGTATCACTTCCCCTCCTAGGAGTTATTCTAATAAAGTTCTTTGTAACATTGGCTGACTCAAATTTAGATTTCAAACTCAACCCAACATTTAAACCTAAATTAATAAAGGGCTGAATGGCCTTTCCCAGGCGAAAATTATATTGAACGGAAGGTGCAATGTCTGTATAGAAATTCTCAAAGTATAGTTTCTCTTCTGGTACCGACCATGTTCTTTTTACAAAATTCAACTCTGTTTCAAAAGATATTCTCTTACTCCACGAAGGTAGAATGGACAAGCTAAATCCCACAAAAAGATTCTTTTCAGAGATGTCTATTGATTGAAGTGATTGCAGATCATAGTAACCGACAGGAGCTAAAGATGGATAACCATAAGGTAAGGTTTGAGCATTCTTATCCTTAAAATTTAATGGAGTACTTGAAACTCCAGTCGTAAATCCAAATAGGTAAATGGGTTTGGGATTTTGAAATTCGTTAATGACCTCCCCCTTACACCTAGCATAAGTTTCTCCAAATTTCTTCAATTGATAGTAAGTCAATTCGAACTCAGGTCGCTCCATCTCACAATCTTCAGTTAATTTCATTAGAGCTTTTAAATAGGGTCGATTACTAGTTTTATAATAATTCCCAGATATGCTAACCACCTTTTCCTTTTCCTTAAGTAGTTCCAATAAAACTCCCTCTTTTTCAGCCCAATAAGTTGATTTACCAATACTATTTCTACCAGTAAAAAGTGAGAGGTCACCTAGAACCAAAGCCAGCATAAAACTATTATCCTTTAAAGAAACTGAGTAGTAACTACCCGAAATATATAATTGATTTTTCTCGGTAAGGTAGTACCCATTTACATCATCCGGTGATACTGGGTAGTAGTCCATTGCGTCACTTGCCTTGAAGTGAACCTCATTGAACAAGCGCTTACTATTTGTATATAAAAACTCACCTGGAACAGTATCATTATTTAAATCAATGATAAAACCATTTTCTATAGGGTTATTATACTGTGCAAATAATGGACTTGATACAAAGTAAAAAACACTTATTATCGTCCATAATCTTAAAAAAACAATAAAATGTTTCATATTTAAATCTCTGTTAATGGAGAAAGATATCAATTAAAAAAACAATCTCATTAATTCCAGATCAGATATTAAATTATAGTATTTTTTATGCTTTGGATATGATACTGCGTATTCCCGACTACTGATCTCTCAAACACCTTGCAGGACTAACATTAGCTGCCTTGATGGCCTGTGAGGCTACCGTTAGCCAGGCAGTAATGAGTGCAATGGATCCTGCCACTATAAAATAAATCGCTCCCAATTCAATATGAAATGCAAAACGCGACAGCCATTGGTTCAGCAGCCAATAACTTATGGGCAAAGCTATTGCAATAGACAACAAAACCATCTTGGTAAAATCGCCCGACAATAAAAGCACAATATTGGTTGCTGAAGAACCCATCACCTTTCGAATTCCAATTTCCTTTATTCTCCTTTCTGCAGTAAATGTGGCTAAGCCAAACAAACCAAGACAAGAAATTAAAATGGCCATGGTAGCGAAGTAAAATGACAAAGAGGCTACACGTTGTTCTGCTGCGTACTGCTTGGCATACTCCTGGTCCTGAAACTGATATTCGAATGTAAAGCCAGGGTTAAACTGATTATAAAACTCCGCTATGGCTGCTATGGTCTCTTTTTCTTTTCCGGCCTCCAGGCGGATCAGAATGTTCCAGCTGTTCCTTGGACTGAGTCTAAAAAACAAAGGGTTAACTGCTTCGTGCAAAGATTGAAAGTGAAAGTCTTTCACCACACCAATGATTTCCATATCATATCTGCCCCACAACCTGATCGTTTTACCGATGGGCTCTTCCAGATTCATCACCCGAATTGCTGCTTCGTTGAATATGATCTTAGTACTGTCCGCTCCAAAATCCCTGGAAAAAGTGCGCCCTTCCACCAGTTCTATCCCCAGGGTTTCAATCAGGTCATAATTACTGGCGATATTTTCAAACAGAATTTCATCTTCAGGGTTTTTACCTTCCCACTCCAGTCCACTGGTATTATTATCACGGCCAATTAAAGAATGTCCAAGACCAGATGCAGTCACCACTCCGGGAATTCTATTTACCTCCTTTAAAAATGTTTCTTTGTTGGTTTCAACGGTACCTTCTGTAGGAAATATAATCAATCGTTCTTTTTCATATCCCAGGTTTTGTGTTTGCACATAATCGATTTGCTGATACACCACCAATACAGAAACAATCAATATAACCGAAAGTGAAAATTGAAAAATAACAAGTCCCTTTCTTGCCCACAGTTCACCCCAGCTTCCCTGCATTTGTCCCTTCAGCACTGCTGCTGGTCTGAATCCTGATATGTAAATAGCCGGATAACTACCTGCAAGAAATCCTGCAAACAAAACAATTGCGACAAGCCATTTCATCAATTGCTGATCCAGCAGTGTTAATACAATCTTTTTTTCTGTGATTAGATTGAACTGAGGAAGGAAAAGCCAAACAAAACCAAGGGCCAAAACAGCAGATAACACACTCATGATAAGTGAGTCGCCAATGTATTGTATAATAATGGAAGAACGTGCTGCGCCCACTGACTTTTTAATACCCACCTCTTTCGCCTTACGGGAAGCTCTTGCTGTAGAGAGGTTCATAAAATTGATGCAAGCGATTACCAGAATGAATATGGCAATAATAGAAAATAGCTGAACGTATTCTATTCTTCCCCCTGATTGAACCCCATTTTCAAATCGGCCATGAAGATACCGATCAGAATATCGCTGCAAAAATAAAGTGACGTTAGAATCATCATTTTTACCCTTCACAAAATCCGCGATTTTATCCGAGAAAGCATTACCATCACTTCCTTCACGTAAAACAATAAAGGTAGATGGGCCATTATTTCCCCAGCTTAGCAGCCAATCGTTGTCGTCTTTGTAAAACTCAAAAGTCATTACAAAATCAAATTGAACTGAAGAACTAGAGGGAAGGTTTTCAAATATGCCTGAGATGATAAAGCTCTTGTCGTGTTGTAACTCTATTGTTTTTCCTACTACCTCCTTCTCCCCTTCACCAAAAAGTTTTACTGCCAGGTCACGGGAGATTACAATAGAAAACTTATCTTTTAAAACCTGATCTGCCTGTCCTTGGAGTAAGGGGTAAGAAAACATATTGAAAAAATCACTTCCAACGTGATAGCCTTTTGCCTTTACATTATGGTCTTTAATGGATAAAGTAAATGGCTCTATCCAGGTGGTAGTGGCTGCATATTCCACCTCCGGGAATTCTTCCTTTAAGGTTTCAGCCAAAATACCCGGAGTTGAAGTGGTGGTCATCACATAATCTGCGTACCGTTGGTGTTCCATTACTTCGTACAACCTCTCATCAAGGACGTGAAACTTATTGACATTCAATTCATCTCTCACCCATAGGAAAATGAGAAGAGTGCATGCGAGGCCGGTGGCCAAACCGATAAGGTTGATGAGAAAATATCCACGATTGCGCAGAAAACTGCGATAGATGAGGAGCAGGCTGTGTTGAATCATAGTCTGGGGTGCTAAATCTGATGAAAGACACCTGGCATATTTAGAGGTTGCATCTAATACCAAAAACCAATATAAATCAAGGTTCCACACCAGGATACTGGCCTCGGAGATGAAAGTTACAAGTAGGTCAGCAAATCATTAGATTGTTATCAAATTAATACCGTAATGCCAATGGGTAGAATTGTTACTTTTAAGAACAAATCAATGAGCGAGTCCTTTATCAAGCCAAGTGGTTGCACCTCAAAATAATATAGACAAGAACTAATCCAGCCTCAGTGCATTACTATGAGCTTGGACAATAATGATTTAATTATAAATCACAATTATGCCTCAGTGACAGGTTTACCTTCATTCCAATAATAGCTGTCTGGATAAATTCTCTGGCCAAATATGGCTGTGCCTACCCGCACAATGGTAGCACCTTCTTCAATGGCTATCTCTAAATCTCCACTCATTCCCATTGATAATTCATTCAGTGATACGCCAGGGATTTTCAAAGCATTCGCCTCTGATTGAATTTTCTTCAACAACTGGAAGCACTTTCTCACTTTTTCAGGTTCCGCGCTAAAAAGGCCTATTGTCATCAATCCTTTTATGTTGAGGTTCTTTAGGTTGGACACCGACCGGATCAAATCAATGGCTTTTTCAGGAGCCACACCAAATTTGCTTTCCTCATACGATGTATTTACCTGAATGAATACGTCTATCTTCTTTTGTTCAAACTCAAGGCGATTATTTAGCTTTTCTGCCAAAGACAGCCGATCAATAGACTCAATGCAATCTGCCCATTTAATCACTTCTTTGATTTTATTGCTTTGTAAGTGACCAATGAAATGAACTTCAGGAATTGGATCTTTATAAATTGGACATTTCTCTTTTAGTTCCTGAACTTTGTTTTCACCAATCAGATTTTCACCCAAATCCAATACCTGTTGTACTCTCTCAGCATCTACGGTTTTGGTTGCTAAAAGAAGGCGAACTTCATCTCTGTTTCGATGGGCTTTTAAACAGGCTTCCTGGATTCGACCTTTAATATGTGCTAAGTTTCCCTGTATTGTTGACTCCATTGTTTTTGAATATCATGAGTAAGTCTCAATATTTTAATCAAGGACCTCCTCCTGCTTTATAAAATGTATGTTTTAGTGCTATGCTCCTTTCTCCACAATGAAGCGGATAAATGGTTTTGAAATTCAGGTGCCAGATGCGTACTCATGTTCAATTCATAATTCAATCCATTTTTACTGATGTTGAGTATTCGTTGTGAACGAATGGTTTTTAGGTCGTTATCAATATGCGTACTATTAAATGTCATTTGTACAGTTTCTCCTTCTGTAAAACCCTCCAGTACATAGGTTTCGGTTCGGCCACCCACCTGGGCACTCACCCATAATATTTTATCCTCTTTCAGTAAAATAAATCCAGTGTCCCAAAACACAGTCCTTCCATTTTTTTCTGTATCGTTTTTGTATAATGTTTTTTGGCTATAATGGATCGCATCTTTGTTTTCATCTGAAGTGAATATACATACTTCAGAATATTGGGTATCTTCAATTGTTGGGAACTTGGCCATGCCTTCTCCTTTCCATTCTCCCTCAAGGAGTTTTTTTATTTCAGTAAATTTTATCTCCATCCTTATTTAGTAAGTCCGATCTTGCTTTTGTTTGAATATCAAAGTATCTATCTCATAGTATTTTTCGTTCATTAAGCTCAATGCAAAAGCTCCAGCCGAGGCGCTAAAAACTGAGTAGTCAAGCGGCCCTTTTATCCCTACTGAAAAAGCCATTGCCAGACCAAATGCCAGTAATAAGAATCCGCTTAACCTGGCAAACAATTCCGTTTTATATCCAATCAACAAAAATATGGGGAAAATTATTTCAGCACCTGTAGCAATCCCTCCTACTGCCGGAATCAGGCTACCGGGAAGCCATGGGTTAATTGACTGTGTGTATTCCAGAAAACTATTCCAGTTTCCCCAGGCTGAAACATCGGCACTCCACCATCCAAATCTGTCAGCAACAGCAGACAGAAATCCAACTGACAGGGTAAGTCGCAGAAATAGTTTGACTATTTTCATTTTCGTTACTTTTTATTTCTTGGATCGTCCGTATAGATCAAATGGACACAATAGTTCTATCACAAGCAACCTTCTTCTGTTTTCTAACATTAGCCATCTCATTTTTGTTCTTTCGACTTTCATAGATTCATACTAATCTTCAACCGTCTGAAACCGCGCTGGCGTGAGCAACAAAATCATCAAAACAATAAAGCCCGTTACTACCAGACCAATGTACACGTCATGAGTCGCGTCAAAAAATACTTCGCGCAAATACAAACTCACTTCAGAATCTGCTCCATGGGATTGCAATACTTCTACCACTCTATTTACACCAGGTAGTTCTGACTTAAGTTGAGCTGGTGCATTCTCTACCTTATTGCTAAGTGCTCCATTAAAAATAGCGGCAAACACCGCAGCTCCTATACTCTGCCCGAAATACCTTGAAAACATATTAGCACCCGTAACGACTCCTCTTTGACCCCACGTCACTGTTGATTGTACGCCCACCAATAAAGGTGTTGATACCAAACCAAATCCTGCTCCTAACATCATTTGAATAGCTACCAAAGACCATACTGGTCCGGGAAATTGTATCAACAGGAAACTGGAGGCACCAATTATAACAATAATAGCACCGCAGAGCGCTGTGTTTCGAAATCCAATGTGCAGATATAAATTACCAGACAATGAAGACGCCAATGGCCAGGTGATACTCATACTCGCCAGTATAAAACCAGCGGCAATCGCGTTAACTCCCGTAACTGACTGTGCAAATAATGGCAAATACATATTGGGTCCCATCATCATAATCCCCAAGCCGATAGTTGCCAAATTAGCACCAAGAAATACGCGCTTAGTCCAAACCCATCGTGGTAAAATTGGCTCCTCCGATTTGCGTTCAATGCGCAAAGTGATGAAAACCAGTAAAGCACTAACGACAATTACACCTAAGGTGTTAAAAGAAAACCAAGGCCAGGACTGTCCTCCTTGTAATAGGCTAAACATAATAACTGCACCCGTAACGAGCATTGCCGCAGCACCCGTCCAGTCAATTTTGGGTCTCTTCTCCGTTTTGTTTTCGTGAAGGAAAATCGTGAGTAATATAATCGAACCAACCCCAAGTGGAATATTAATATAAAATATCCATCTCCAGGAAGCATATTCAGCCAAAGCACCTCCAAGTCCCGGGCCCAAAATTGCAGAAATAGCCCAAACACTGGATAACCACCCTTGAATTTTAGCACGTTCTTTAATGGTATAAATATCACCGGCAATTGTGTTTGCCGTAGCCATTATTGCGCCCGCACCAACTGCCTGAAGCCCTCTGAAAAAAATCAGAGAATTCATATTCCAGGCTCCACCACAAGCGGCAGAACCCACAAGGAAAACAATAATTCCAAATATCAGAACAGGTTTTCGGCCATAGGTATCTGCCAATTTTCCATAAACAGGAATAGTAATCGTTTGAATGAGTAGATAAATTGAAAACAACCAACTAAACAAGGAAAACCCACCGAGATCGCCCACAATTTGAGGGATGGCGGTGGCAACAATGGTGCCGTCCATAGCAGCCAACGACATGGCCAGCATCAGTGCAACTAAAATCCAATTTCTACGCATTCACTTTTAACAACATTTCTGTCCGTGTTGACCAATACAAAACTTCGGAAATTAATACCGTCTTATTGTAAGATCCAATGACTTCCTAATATTACCGTTTGTGCAATGATGGGGTAGCTTCTAATTCCTCCGAATAAGTATCATTCAATTTTTTCAGCTCTTCCTGAGCTTTGGATATCTCATTCAATAGGGATTGATCAGAAGATGAAACCACATCCACTACCGTGCTAAAAGATTTTTGGTACCAATCACTCCATGCATTCAATATTTCCTCTTCTTCCTCTACTGGTTTGCCGCCTTCTACTGCTGCCTTACTTAATTCAAATTCTTTATTCAAACGAATTTCTGCTGAAATTCTTAGTAGGTCAAGTAATTCCTGTGCCGTCTTTTCATCTGCATTGATCAATGTGTAGGCACTTACGAGCGCTGCAGTCCCTACATTCTTCAGAGATTCCTTCGATACTTTGTCAATGCGATCATTATCGGTGTGATAAAATTGATCCGTAAAATGCCATAATAGCAATCCTGGGATATCGGCTTTCAAAAAGGGCGTATGATCACTGCCTCCTTCAAAGGGATTGGTATTCACCACCCAATTTGCATGGGCTCCCTGTTTTTCAAAAACATAAATAATAAAATCATTAAGATAATGTGGCTTCATGTCATCCAAGGCCAGCTTCTCTCCACCCCATTCCGAGTGCTTATCGTCTCCGCGTGTCCAGATGGCGCTGGGGTCTGGCATCTTTTCAATCAGAAATGACCCGCCCGTTAGGGATGTGTTTTCTCCTACCATGTCCAAACTGATCCCCCAGTTTATTTCTGATGTACGCTTTTCCTTTTCTGTAATGTAGCGATGGGTGGAGATAATTTCATCGCCCCACAAAAAGGTAAGCGTGCGCTTTGCCTCCAGTTGGCCTGACTTCAGCAACTTCGCAGTAATCATCGCCATTTCCAGTTGCGCTCCCACGCCTGTTGCATTATCATTGGCACCCGGCTCCTGGATGTGAGCGCTAAACACCAGGCTTTCTTTTGGTAATGATGAACCTCTCACATTCGCAACAACGGTCAATTCTTCAGAAGAATAAATCTTTGTCGTGATATCTACTTTTACTTTTACCGCGCCTGATGTTAGGGCCTTCTTCAATTTTTCGTTGGCTTCATACGAAAGCGCAATTCCCCAAGCCTTATACTTTTCAAGGTAAGGCAATCGCCTAAATTGAATGGATGTCTTATTCTTCTCCGGTTGCAAATAGGCAGGGTTATCGTAGGTGATGATCCCAATTGCTCCCGCTTCGATTGCATCCTTATACAATTGACTGGGTCTCATCTCACCATAAACAATTTTTCCTTTTATCTTTTTCGATTTTAAGTCATCCAGGTTTTGAACATAAACTACATCTGCTGTTATCCCTCCTTCTGGAGTTGATGCAGAATTCAATAAAACCATATTTCGGTTAGTAGATTGTTCCAATAGTTTTTCATTCGCACCCACAATCGAAAGGCTTGCATCTACCGGTTCCCAGGTGGGGCGGTCCATTTTGCGTGTTTCAATTCGGTACGTAAGCCGATCGGATGCTATTGCATTCGCCTCCAATACATAACCGGCTTCTTCAAGTTTGGCTACAACACGATAAACACTTTCATTAAAACCGGTGTTACCCGCTACCCGCCAAAATTTCTCTACAAATGCAGTAGTTTCAAACGCCACATCTCCTTTAAATTCAGGTCGCACCATTTCGAAATAGGTATCGATGGTGGAAGTCATTGTCGGACTCTTTGTGCACGACAGAAGTGATGTGCTGAAAGTGATCAATAACAGGGTGATTATGTTTTTCATAAATAGATAGATTCTTTTTCGGGAATTTGCTTTAATTAACACAATAAAATCCAATGTCTTTTTTAGACTTATACATTCGGTTAGTCCTTATTACAAATGAAAATCTGGTGGTATCTATACCTTACTGCTCACCACCTGCAAGCCGACAACAGAAATAACCAGGGTGGAGAGGAAGAACATTCTCCAGAAGGTCACAGGTTCTTTAAAGAGAAGAATTCCTGCAACTACAGTTCCAATGGCTCCGATGGCTCCCCATACTGCATAAGCTGTGCCCACTGGGATGGCCTTTTCACCTCCCATGGCTTTATAAAGAAAATACATACTTATGCTTACACTAATGGCAAAAGCAGCAAGCCACCACCACTGTTCTTTTCCTGAAGTGTGCTGCGCTTTTCCCAAACTTACAGCAAAGCCTGTTTCAAACAGACCGCCAACAATTAACAATATCCAATTAATGCTCATAAGGTTCAAATATATGGTTTATCCTCAAACCTCATTTCTTTGCGAAGTCATTAATAATTATCAGCGCTATAAGAAATGATTTTGATACAGTCTATTAACTGATTTCATGCAGAAGACTCTCAGCCACCAATGAATCGACTCTGAAACTACTCAATACTCAATGGCCAGAATTGTAAAAACCCTGTTGCCTTTTGCCAATTTTAATACGGCTTCATCCCCTACTTTCTTTTCCATTAGTAGACGGGCAAGCGGAGCCACAAAGGCAATCTTTCCCTTGGTGATGTCTGCTTCATCTACACCTACAATTTGAAATGTTTGTTGTTTATTGCTCTTATCTATCTGAAGGGTCACCGTAGCTCCAAACCTGACTTCATCCCGTGGTTGCGTGTTTAAGTCAATTACTTTGGCTGTAGCAATTCGATCGGTGAGCAAAAGCAATTTAGCATTGATGTGGTTGAGTGCAATCCGATATTCATTTTCGTTGGAGGCATCTAAAAGTCTGATCTCCTGAAGCATGCCTTCCTTTTCGGACAGTAATGCGTCTAAGCCGGCTTGTGTTACATAGTTTGTTTCTCCCGGGGGCAAATCGGCCCTGGGTGGCACCAGCGGTACCTCTTCCTGATCACCCTCCTTTACAAATCCTCTGCTCATGGTTGTTGTATACTCTACTTATAAATATAGTGTATTAAGCATGGTATTGTGAACAGAATTTGCACCTTCAAAATGCTTCTTTGATAGATTCGAAAGTGTACCTCCAGCACAACATGACAGTAGCGCTGTCATCCATATCCATCATTATGGCCGAAGTTTACCTGTGAGTCAGGTGAATGCATGCCTGAAATCGTTGGCCATTGCCTCCTTCTGGAAAGTTAACGGTTGTGTATTCCCACTTTTATAACACCAACCGGTAGGTGAACTTGATCAGGAAAATATTATGACCTTTTTCATCAAAATCGAAGGAATATTTTTCATAGGCAGGATCCGAATCATAGAAAGCACCGTTGCGCTCTCGTGTCCACACCAGAAACAATGTAGAGCCTGGAATATATTCCCACCGCAACACTGCGTTGGATCGAAATTGGCCAAAGTTGAAGTCTGGTTTATTAAATGTGTATTCTCCTGTTCCATCATTGTTGGCGTCCACACTATACACATCATCAGCCAGTAGCAGTGTACCCGGGTTGATGGGCACAAACCGGGAGGCATACTCAGTCGCGCTGGCATTAGTGATCTGCTTGAAGTTAGTGTACTTGCCCGATGTACCGAAGGGCTGCCCATAATACTGTATGGAGAGGTTAGGTGTGAGCATCAACGTCATGCGCATTACAAGTCGGGCGGTGGTCTGATCGATCTGGCCAACTACAAATACATCCTGATTGTTTTCTGAAGTAGTGGCCACGTATTGCATCTGGTTGCTACCGCGACTGAAGCTGGGAGACAGGGAAATATTCAACGCATTGATGGGGCGGTACGTCAGATTGAGGCTGAGATTAGCACTTCGGGAAAAACCATCTTTCCCCCTACCAAACTCAGGATTAATATTCACTCTGAATTTCTTTCTTCTATCGGTTTCCAGATACATCCAATAGTATGCACCACCGGGGTAGCGAATGTTAGGGCCACCACGTAAATCACCATTGGAAGCACTGTGGGTAATGTAGGTAATACCCCCGCCCATTTGCCAAAAGTTGTTGAATTGAGCATGAGCATTGGTGTTGTAACCTACATCTAAAGTACGACCACCAAAATCATGCCCACGCCATTGGTTGATGTTGTAGCGTTGCCACCGGGCAATACCACGGGGTTGTAGTATTCGGTATTGCATCCAAAACGATTCAGATATCAAATCTGTCTGTGATAAAAAGCCGATATCGTTCAAATCCAATTCAGGTGATAACCAATCGATACTGATATTGGATACCAGGTTGCCACTCTTTTTACCCACTTGTAATGTACCACTCGTTCCAGTAAGGGATCTCCGAGTGGGATCCAGTTCTGTGTGATCGTTGTCAGGCCGTTGAAAGAAGCGCTCAGAAGAGCGTTGTGTTTCTTCAATGGACTCCGCGCTGCCCCTCACATGACTCACTATGCCTTTTCCACTCACAAAGTATTTTCTATCACTCCAATGATGGGTGAAGTCGATACCTCCTGAGTAGGCATCCTTGTGAAGCCAATTCAAGTCTGGTGTATTAAGTTGTCTATTGGTAGCGGTAAGCATGGCCCCTACAACGGTATTACCTTTGTTGATATCCTGCTGAACCCTGCCCACAAGGTAATTAGTAAGAGGTTCTACAAGATGCTTTTTTTTGAATCCCAGGCTGTCGATCTCAGTATGCTCTCTGGCAGTTACACTCTCCAATAGCCCCCACGAAAATCCCTTTTTATTTTTGCCCGTAAGCTTGGCGGCACCTAATATAGTTGTTCGCTCGATGAGCTTTACATATTCGGCAGTGTTGTCCTCTCCAGAGGCATCTGTATCTACACTCCCCTGAGGTCTACGGCCGATGCGCCTGCTGTAAAACAAGTTATTGCTGTTGTTATTCGAGAGTGGAAAATCAAGGGTATTATTGCCTTCCGTGAAAAAAGGTCTTTGCTCACGAAAAAACAATTCGAAAGCACTCAGGTTCACCTGTGAGGGATCGGCTTCAACCTGTCCAAAATCAGGATTCACGGTAAGGTCCAGGGTAATATCGCTGGTCAGGCCTATCTTGGCATCCAGTCCAACGTCTAATCCAGAAGATCTTCCTGTGGCGTAAGGATTACCTTCTTCTTTGTCAAAGCGTTCGGCCTTACCCACTATGTAGGGTTGTATCTCCAATTGTTTTTGTGGTTTGATACCATGGATGCCATTCATTTCACCCATCAGGTGAACATAGCCACCTGCATCGGGTGGTACATACTGCCATTGCGATCGTTCTTGTGTGCGAAAAACAATTCGCGTAACGTTAAGCCCCCAGGTCTGTTCAGGCTTATTGGCAAAGCGCAGCTGACTGAGTGGAATACGAAACTCTGCGAGCCACCCCTCCTCATCAATGCTGGTTTTCAAATACCATATAGGATCCCATCCCGGATCCCAGTTGTCGCCATTGTTAGACACATACTCATCTCCCTTTACCCCCGACACCGAAGCTGTAAAAGAAAAGGCAGTGCGTTTATCATAATAACTGTCGATGTTGATTTCCACCATGTCACCATCAAATCCATCCCTGCGAGACATGCGCCTGACAATCTTTGAAGGCTCAGGATCGTAGGCACGCACCAGCACATAGAGGTTTTTTGCATCGTACAAAATTTTGAATTTTGTTTTTAGATTCGCAGGTTTTCCTTTGTCCGGTTCTACTTGTGTGAAGTCGCTGTCACTCCATGCCACCTGATCCCAGGCGGAGTCAGTCGCACGTCCATCTATGGTAGGTAGTGTACCACCTGAAACTCGTGCGGCAGTAAATACCTTAACAGAATCATTTTGTGCCAAAAGGGAATGGCAAATACAGGTCAGTGCAAAGGCAATGGACTTCATTAAAGGATTAAGGTTGAATAATAAGGTATACTTTCAAATGATCAATTGGTTACTTCACAATTTTTGTATTAACGAAAAAGATTAAATAGGGTTATCTATTCACTATAACTCCAATTAGATGGAGAGATTGTGGTTGCACCTAAAGTGTTCAAAATTTAAGCGATTCTAGTGGCTATAATGCCTATCTTCCTGTCCAAGGGCGCCACACTGTCAAGAATGAATATTTTATATATAAGGAGTAAATTGTGCACACTTGTCACGTAGAAAAGACCCACGGTACTAGAGCTGTCTTTGTTGCAATGGTACATTACCCTGTAAGGTATTTCAAAACGAAATCAGGGTGTAATAGAAGCAGGCGCTTAAAACTGATAGAGAATTGCATTGATGTTCATACCCGCACCCACTGAAGCCATTACTATTTTATCTCCCGGATGAATGTGATGGCCCTCCAGGTTTCCTTTTAGGATAAGATCCAATAAAGTAGGCACTGTGGCCACGGAGCTATTGCCAAGCCAACCGATGGTCATGGGCATCACATTATTATTATTTGGCACCTCATCTATATCGTATAACTTAAAGAGCCTATCCAAAATGGCTGCATCCATTTTTTCGTTGGCCTGGTGGATCAATACTTTGCTAATTTCGCTGATGTGAACACCTGCTTTGTCCAACACACTTTTCACGACAAGGGGTACATGGTTAAGGGCAAACTCATACACTTTCCGTCCATTCATTTTAATATACAGGCTATCTGTGTCATTTCCAGAATAGGATAGCCCCATGTTCAGCAGCTCTGAATGATGCAGCGCATGTGTTTGTGCTTTGTATCCAACAACACCTTGCTCACCTTCCCGCGCCTCTACTACAACTGCCCCACTTCCATCACTGTATATCATGGAGTCCCTGTCATTTGGATCCAGCAGTCGCGATAAGGTTTCAGTACCGATGACCAGACACCGTTTAGCTGCTTCCGCTTTGATATACAGGTGGGCTTGTATTACACCCTGCACCCATCCCGGACAACCAAAAGGCAGATCATATCCTACACAATCCGGATTCTCAACTTGTAATCCCGCTTTGATGCGCGATGCCATGGAGGGTAATAGGTTGGATCGGTTAGATCCATAATCCAAATTACCAAAGTTATGCGCCACAATGATGTAGTCGAGTGTCTCGCGATCGATGGAAGCCGCAGTGATGGCTTCCTGAGCTGCCAACACACCCAAATCGGATGCCAACTGATCGGGCTTGGCATACCTCCTCTCAGTGATACCAGTAATGTCGTGAAATTTTTTTATGATAAGGCTATTGTCTTGCTTTATGGGTGTGCCCGTTTTGTCAAGAAATAAATGATTGACAAAAGTAGTGTTGTCCACTTTCACTTCAGGGATATAGCTTCCCGTACCGATAATAACAGATTTGATCATTTACAGACACCCAAAGATAGGGTATCTGCGAATAATGCGACATGATTTAGCTCATGCCAAGTGATAAAGTTGGCAGGCTAACAAACGATCGTAAAGTGAGTATGCCGGTTGTTTAATATAAAAATCAAACCCAAGGGTATAATTTTCAGTTTTATCCTAGTCAAGCGTCTGCTCTCCACCACCGTTTACGAAAATTGTCTGGCCACTTACCCATTCAGAAATGCGTGATGCAAAATACAACATGGCTCCTGCAATATCATTGGCTGTTCCCAAACGTTTTATTGGCGTATGGGCCAACATCTTTTTTTCAATCTCCGGAGTTAAAACGGTTTCCAGAGCTGCCGTACTTGTGGCACCCGGGCCAACTGCATTTATCCGTACTTCAGGACCAAAATCGTGTGCAAGGTTTGCTACCGTATGATTGACTGCTGCTTTAGAACCACCATAACCACTCATGTTAGGGCTTTTATTAATACTCGACATAGACGTAGTAAATACGATAGAACCATAACCAACCCTTTTCATATGTGGAACAGCTAATTGACATAGTCGCCAGCCACTAAATACATTTAGCTCATAGTCGCGCTTAATGTCATCTACTGAAACCTCAAAAGGATTCTCGCGTCCGCCACCACCACCTCCGGCATTGTTTATTAAAATGTGGATTCCTCCTAATTGTTTAACTGTTGTTTCTACTAAATTAACCAAATCGCTATCTTTCAAAACATTACAAGCAACTGCAATCGCTTTTACACCTATTGTTTCAATTTCCTTTGCCGTTGCCTTAGCATTCTCTAAGTTAAAATCTCCAATAGAAATATTAGCTCCATGTTTTGCTAAAATTAAAGCCGTTGCTTTACCTATTCCGTTTGCGCCACCAGTTACGATGGCTGTTTTTCCTTTTAAGTTGAATAAATCCGATGTGTTCATAGTATAGTTTCTTTTCTATCTCAATTTAATATCACCTCCATCTGCCATAAGTGTTTGACCAGTCATATACTGACTGTCATCACTCAATAAAAACGCAATAATTGGCGCGACATCTTTTTGTGGATCTCCAAAACGCTGCATCGGATTTTTACTGATAATCTCTTCATATTGCTCTGGGAAATTTTCTTTCCATTGTTTAACACCTTCCGTAAAAGCCAACGGACAAACTATATTTACTCTAATGCCATCTTCTGCCCATTCATTGGCTGCCACACGAGATAATCCTCTAATGGCTTCTTTAGCTGCTGCGTAACTTCCCTGATTTTTTTGACCTAATAATCCGGCTCCAGAACCAAAGTTGACAATGGCCCCTTTGGTTTTTTTTAGCTCAGGATAAGCAGCTTTCATAAAGTTTAAAGTTCCTTTTAAACCTGTGTTCATAGACAATTCCCAATCATCTTCGGTGAGGTCCATCAATGGTTTTTGGCGTGATGCATGTGCATTATTAACCAAACTTGTTAATTTTCCGAATTTAGAAACGGCCAATTCAACAGCCTCTTTCGCAACTGATTTTTTAGATATATCTCCCTTTAAAAAGGCAATTTGTTCCGGATTAGACGCTACTTTATTCTTTCCGGCATCTTCATTTAAATCTACTGCAACCACACAAGCACCTCTTTCAGTTAGTTCAGAAGTCATCGCTCCTCCTATTCCTGCTGCCCCACCTGTTACAATTATTACTTTTCCTTTTAAATTTTTCATAATGTTATTTTTTATAAATACACACTCCTTCTTTAATGGTCTCCAGTACCTGAATATCTTTTATAGCCATCGGTGCAACTTTCAATGGGTTTTTATCTAGAATCACAAAGTCGGCCAATTTTCCTTCTGTTAAAGTACCTCTCAAGTTCTTATCAAAAAATTCGTAGGCTGCATTTGATGTGATTGCTTTTAATGCTTGATAAGGTGTTGTCCTTTCGTTATCGCCAATTATTGCTCCAGATCTTGATACACGATTTACCGCTGTCCAAACCGTAAAAAGAGGATTAACTGGTGTTACGGTAGCATCCGAATGATTCGTTGGTTTTAAACCTAAACGTTGTGCACTTACCATTGGACTTAAAAAATCCGCCCGTTCTTTACCCAAATTCTTTACATGGTCATCTCCCCAAAAATAGGCGTGATTGGTGAAGAATGAAGGCTCTATTTTATACTTAACAAACGTTTCCAATTGATCTGGGCGTGCAAATTGTGCATGGATAATAATGGTTCTTCGGTCTTTATTTAATGGTTGATTCAATATGTTACAAGCATTTTCATGGGCTTTAATGATCATATCTATCGTTGCATCACCATTACAATGCACAAATAATTGATTGTCCCTACCATAAGCCAATACAAATAATTCATTGATGGTTTCCTGTGTTAAACTTGGCAAACCCCTACAATCGTGGGTACAGCCTGGAACTTCAGTCAAGTAAGGTTTTGTGAAGAAAGCGGTTTTTCCTTGAGGGGAACCATCAGCTACTATTTTTGTGCCCTGGATTTTAAATCCGTTTTTATAGGTTTTAAATTGAAGTGTGGTATCGTTCAAATTACTTTGTAACTCAGCATAACCAGCTAAAGCAATCAAGTCAATTTTAAATTTGCCTGAATCTGCTTGCGATTGAAAGAAACGGATGGTATTTCTGTCCGTCATACCATCTTGAGCCGTTGTAATTCCGTTGGACGCATAGTACTCTTGCGTTGAGTCAAAATGTTTTGGCTGATCCTTGGCAAGTATTTGAAGCATATTACCAACAAAAGGATACATAGCAGTTTCCTGGACTAATCCGTTGGGTTCTTTTGAATTTGGCATCCTTTCTATAATTCCACCATCAGGATCAGGTGTACTCGCAGAAACATTCATTTCTTTTAAGGCCATTGAATTTGCAACTCCCATGTGTCCACTTGTATGTTGCAAATACACTGGATTGTTGGGTAGTACAGCATCGATTTCAGCTTTTGTAGGATGACGATGTTCTTCTAATTGTCCATCGTCATACCCCCAACCAAAAATCCACTCACCATCTGGAATGTCATTTTTTTCCTTATACGCTTTCATACGTATGGTGATGTCAGGGATATTTTTGACTGTCCCAACCGGTTCAGGATTTAAATCCACTTGACCCATTGTATTGGAAACCATACCAAAATGACTATGAGGGTCAATAAAACCGGGTAGTAACGTTTTTCCTTTTAGGTCTATAAATTCAGCGTCTCCAAATTTTTCCTCAGCTTCTGTTTTGCCTCCAACAAAAGCAATTTTTCCATTCAGGGTAACAATTGCCTCAACGTATTCCGGTATTTCAGCCTCCATCGTAATGATATCTCCATTGAAAAATATTTGAGAAGTTTCATTTGATGATTCAGTCGTCTCTAACTTATTTTTCCTGTCTGTACAACTAAACAGTACAGTTAAAAAAATCAGAGAAAAGAATAGTTTTTTCATTGGTTAATTGATTCTTCTACAATTACACTTTTATTTAAAGTAAGGTAATTAATAACTCCTGAGACGGTACTAGCAATAACACCTATTATTACTAATGCAAAAATGAGTGATACCTCAACTGTTCCCATATAATTTTGCCATAAAACAGCTAAAGATGTAACGACACCAAAAGTGAAAAACCCATGTTTAATAGTTAACCAAAAAATGGTTGGATAAAACGCAACCTTTTCTACTTTAATATTGAAATATCCTATTATTGTAGATATCATTGACAAGGTAATCACCAAAGCAACTGCGCTGCCCAAAACGGTATGATCGGTATTGGTAATAGAATCTACAGAAATAGCAATTGGTGCATGGTCTTTTAATAAGAAATATTGAATTCCAGAGTTTACAGCACCTGTAATAAGAGCACCTTTTAGTAATTCTTTTTTTTGTTTAGTTTCCATAATACTAGTTTGTCATTTTGTATTCTTACTTCAGCTTCCTTTTGTAAGATCCATTCTAATAAAATAATATGAGTTGAAAGTGATCTTCGAATGGCTTACAAGGCCAGCACTATTCAAAATACACAGCTTCAAAAACAGCTAAGGGCGTACGTCTTCCTACATTTAAACTGAGCGTCTCTCCTTCTATTGTATAGTTATCAGTAAGTTCAAAAACTTCTAAGAATTTGGACTCATCTGCGTTTACATCTGGGCAAGCCTTCATCGTAGATGCCATATGAGTAAACCGGATGCGGGAAGGTTTATCTAAAGTATAACTTCCATTAAATGTATTGCAACCTGAAAATCCTGACACAAGATTTTCATCTGCTTTAAGTATAAAATACAATTCCCGTTCCTGGTTTTCCGCCATCACTACATTTTGACCATCCAGAATTTTAAGCCTCCAATACTTATCCACTATTCGGTTATCCACCGTTATCTCCTTATCATAGTTTTCCAATGCGGATTCATTATTCTTTTTGCCGGAACTACAACTTGTTATAGTCATTACAGTTGTTGCCACTATGACCACTAGTATTCTCATCATTTATTTAATATTAAACCTATTGTCATAGATGTTACTGTGTACGAAAAATCTCAAATCGAAATAAGAATTATACCACTATACGTTTATAAAATACACTCTGTTGAATGCACTAGGAACCCCTACCCTGTTTAACCATTTTTTGTATAAACACGTTATTTGGAATAGTGATTTTCTCTCCGTCATCTGTTTGGATAGTGATGAAAAACATTTCAATGTCACTGACTTTACCTATTATTGAATAGTCTTTATCAAGCACTGTAATAGTATCTCCTATTTTGGCAGGGTGACTGAAAAATATAATCAGCGCTGAAGTAATATTTGAAATAATTGACCATTGGGCGAAAAAAGCAATTCCCAAAACAGTTAACATGGAAGAAATAAAGAATACTAATTCAGATTGTTCAACCCCCCAAACAAACAACAGAAATTGCAAGCCAATAAAAAGCAGAAAAAAGTTAACAAACTTTCTAATGATTTTTGCTCTTGCCTGTTGATGGGTGAACTTTAAGGTGACCTTTTCAACGGCCTTGTTCAGTGCAAATCGCGCTATTAAGTATAAAAACAAAATAACTATCGATTCAATAATTTCAATCTTATATTCTTCCATCATTAACTAAGACATAATTTTATGGTACTCACAGTGACCTCATGGTTGCAATTAAACAGATTACAAAAAGGATAAACCCCAACCATGCACCAAAGTTAACCAAAAGCCCACATCTTCAATTTTACTTATCAGGCCTTTATTTCGTAGCAGTCTTTCAACTCATTAGTTTGTATGCACAAAGGGTAGCAGAACTCAATATCTTATACTGACAATGAATTGCTTTATCAGAATTTAAGAGGGCTGCATTGAGGCTGTAGCATGCATCTGCACCCAATGGTATTGCTTTGACAGTATTCAATACAGAGATCATTTTACCAGAGCCGATCACCTTGATGTGCTCATTCTCTTGATTTTCCCTGTAAGGACTTTCTGTCTGTATCCAACATTCAAAATCTCGGTCAGATTGACTGATGTTGTCAGTTACTTTCCGATATTAAGAGCTATTTCTGACAAAAATGGCAAGCACCTTGGCATTTTCACATGATTTGTGAGAATAGGGCAACCAATTACTCATAAAAGCCAGGGCAAATAGACTCAAAACACAGTATTATTCAATAAAACTGAGAACAAACTACCCACTGGGCAGTATTTACCGGGGTATTATGCCCTGGGATAGATTTTTGGGGCTACTTTATATTTTGGCACAGATAGTGCCTAACTACAATATATTTTAACATACTTTACAAATGAACAAAAGGCAAATTACAGATTATGATTATAAACGGCTTGATGCGCTTTTAAAAGAAGCTCCTGTCGAGTTCAGAAATTCGGACATATTTAAAAAATTTTCCACTGAACTTTCATCTGCTCAAATATTGCCACAAAAAAAAATTTCCAAGAGTGTGGTGACTATGAATACCCGTGTTCGGTTAATAGAGTTGACGAGCAAAAAGAAAATAGAAGTAACCATCACTTACCCAAAGGAAGCCAACGCCAATGAAAGGCGGATCTCGGTATTCTCTTTAATAGGTGTTGAATTGTTAGGACGCAAACTAGGTGATACTGTTTCCTGGGCAATTCCAGGAGGAATGGGAAGGTTTGAAATCATGGAGGTAACCTTTCAGCCAGAATCTGTTGGGAACTACGATTTATAATCCTGTTTAAATTGCAGGACTTACTCAAATGTAGTTTGCAAGAAACCCTCCTGCCCTATCCAATTACGCAACCTGTAAACTTCTGACAAACTAACACTGATAACCCACAAAGTAGGGGTGTTGATTATTACTTTTCGTAATATTTCACACCCTTTTCTTTTAAAAATTCCGTAATTACATTCACATGAATGCATTGCCCTAAGTGGATGAAAGAGTAATCGTTTATTTTTTTAATCTTTCCTTGAATTGAAATCTCCTTGTTCTCCAGATCAAACCCCAGATGTAAATGCTTTGTAGAAAATTGCATTCCATAAACAAGTCCATCTGCATCAAATAAAGGACCACCACTTTGTCCCAGAAGACCTGGGGTACTCATTTCAATTCCATATACTTTTCCTTCATCACCAAGATGTCGGGTGATCATCCCTTCCAGGGGAAACCTTGGCGTATCGATGAGCCCATCACCTGTCCACTCGATATCATCATTGGCTTCATTGTATCTAAAGTTTGTGAACTCCGGAAATGGAAAGCCAAGTCTGCACAAAAATTTGCCCGGCTGAATCTTAGATGTGTCTTTTACGAATGTGGCAAAACCTGAATAACCTATCTTCTTAAAATCATTAAATTTCAATATGGCCAGGTCATACTTCGGATGAACGTGCCAGGTAAATCCAGACATGGAATCAACACAATTCATGAATGTGTTTCTTATCTGAATAGCCGTATCTTCTTTGTAACCGTGCTTGATCTCCAACCCCTTCAGGTTCCTTTTAAATTTTGCGTCTCTGGGAAGTTTATCTCTGTCCTTATTAAACGTGATATGCTTTTTATTAACAATATCGGATGTGGCGAGTAAATCAATAACATGCTTACAGGTAATTGCATACCCCTCTTCATTCACAAAAAACAACGTTGAACTACCTGGAACAATTTGTTTTCCACCATATGTTCTTGTGATTGAATGAATGGCCCTGGTAAACTGGGACGTTGTCTCAATTGCGTTTATGAACATCGTTTTTGGTGATTAGTGTTGCCTGCCTGAGTATTTATGATGTGGAGTTGTGTAGCCTGGTTGGGCTGATCCATCGCTATAGCATTTGTTCTATATCAATCTTTCCGGCATTTAACAAATTCTTCCAACTCTACCTCAAAGGAGTTTTCTCATCACCTTTAACTACTCCGCTTATCCATGATAATAGCATAAACACAGTTATCTCTGATTTTTTCAATGTCAATGCCAAAGTCCATGATCTTCATCCGTTGCATTCCTATAAGGTCCAAATGATATTCATCGTGTAGTGTGAAGATGAAAAAATATTTATCATTAACCAGACTTAAAAGTTTGGTAATTATTATCAAATCACTATCTGCAATGTCACTTCTTTTTTCCCCAATTTCATTAACAGGAAAATTATACTGATCCTGAAATATAGTTCCTAAAACTTCGTTCCCCTTCAGAAAGGCAGTTAAGTTTTCAATTTCCCATACCTGAAACCCATCATATAAGCGACAGGTTGAGCTAAATTCCTCTACTAGCATTTTTTCTATTTTTAATCTGATTTTACTTTATCCTCTATTAGTGATTTCTTAGCTTTTTCAATGTCCATTTGTTCAAAAGGAAGTGATAAGTAATAAGGTAAGTCTGTTGCCTTTTTTGTTAATACAATAAACCTTAAATCAGCAAGACGATCAACTACCGAATGAATTGTTGCTTCAAGATTCGCAGGTGGAGAACCATCGTACCTTCCTGATAAATCCTGATAAAGCATTTCAATTGTACGGTGTCCATCCGCATATTGTAGCACGAGTCCAAACCAGGGGTCAAGGGCTGGTCCCTTTTGATCGGGGTTATGTATGTCAATTAGTGAAACTTTATTATCCACCTTAGACAAGATCACATTTCGATAGAAATATTGAGAAGTATCCATAATTATAGGCTCTTTCAATTTTTGCCATTCTTACCAAACGACCATTACATTTTCTAAACTTCACAATGGCTGTACATCATTATCAATGTACTACCTCGGGCTAAAATTAATAAAAATCGGCAACCTTCCAGATTAACTCTAAGCCGATGAAAATGTAATCTGTATTTTCAGAATTGTTATCACCTTTTGTATAATTAAAAGACAGGGATGAGCAAAGCCAGTGATTCAAGAGCCTCTGGCGAGCGATTCTAAACTATTTTAAGAAACATAAAAGGCATGGAGAAGTCGCTCGTGCTTTTAAGGCAGATCTTGCCGTGACCAATGCAGAAGTAGTTAAGATGATGGGCAGTTATTCGTTAGCCCTTATTACAGCAAGACCTGAGGTATGGGTAGTTCATTTTCTGGTTAGTTTGCTGTTTCTGTTCTTTTGCATTTTATGAGATAAAAAGGATAGACATCATCAATCACATCTATTATTTCAAATAGTCCTGCATTACCAAATTCTTCTTGTATTGTCTCCCTGTCGTAAAAGAACATTTTTATGCCACCAAATATCTCAAATCTGTCTTTGCCGATGCAAGTGCCCTTACCGTAAATTGGTGCCTCCTTTGTAACAGCCGCAAATACCATAAACCCGTTTTCCGTTAGTTGGTTAAAACAATCTTGGATTAGTTTTTCTCTTTCTTTTTTGTCCAACAAATGAATTAGAGCGTAACAATATATTCCGTCATATAGATTATTGTCAAATGGCATATCAGTGACAGAGCCGTGATAAATAATCAAGTCGTTCCCAAAATGTTTTTGGGCTAAATCAATGGCAGTTTTAGAGATTTCAATTCCTGTTACATTCATTCCATTATCCCGAAATATTTGAGCATTTCTCCCATAACCAATACCAGGAATAAGTACATTTTTCACCTTTTGTTCAATAAAGAAGTCATTTGTCAATACAGTTGATTTTGCGGGTTCAAAACCCCACATTTCCTGATTATCTTTAAATGCTTCTTCCCAAAACTCTGTCATTGTAAGTATGTTTTTGAATTTGTTGGGGTCATCTATAAAGTTTTACAAAGACCAGGTAAATGGGAAATTAAGAAGAATTGAATTTTCGGTTAAGCCAACCTTACCTTAATTTGAGTTTCTTGTTTTAACTTCCAAATCACCCAGGTTACTAAAACAAATGGAGCGGTTAGTGTAATTATTCCCGTCATTGCCAGTCCGATATTTAACAATGTGGAGAGGCATATGGCAAGAGTGATCCACAGAAAATCTTGCCATCTTTTTCCTGTAAGTGCAATGGCGCAAAGTATTGCATTATAGCCCATAAGTCCCCCATTAATTGTTGAAAATGGTTCTGAAAAAAGCCATCCAGTTAAAGAACCTAAAACAGCGGCATAAACAGCATAAACAGCCATTAGTCTATTGTTTACTAATATACCCAATAGAAAAAACAGTCCGGTTATCACGTTTTCCTGAAACATCACTTGACCAAAACTATTGCATGTTGCCGCTAGAATATCTATGGTATTCCCTGTAGGCTCTGATGAAGATAATAGTGGAAAGTTAAGAACAAACAATAAGGAATATATCATAAACCAGGTGACCACAACAAAAGGTGCAGTAAATGGAGGGATCATTTTCTTTAACAAGCCCATCATTAAAGTTGACAAAACAGCACCTGCTATTAACGCTAAGACCGTGACTAAATTAACTTCAAAAAAAAGCAGTACGGCTATACCCGTTAATGTTCCATTAAAACCATAAAGTCCGTTTTGAATATCCTCTTTTGGATACTTTAAAATTAGAGCAGAACCCGCACTTATTATTGTGCCCAATAGAGCCGCCAATCCTAATAACCAGGAGTTGTAAAAGATTCCAATCAAAAATAAAATTCCAGAGTAAATATTATTTTGAAACATTACCTGGCCGATGCCCCGCAAAATTATTTGTATCAATCTCATTAATTACGGTTATTGTGCTATCTGATTCTTAATGTGCTACGATCATTTAATATGCGTCAGTCTCCATACATAAAGATCCACCTAAAATAGCACCATCCCTGTTTCCTTTCAAGATCGGAAAACTTAACGAGATTTGTTAAAAAGTTATCAGACTTCAAAATTCACTTCGAGTGATTAATAGAAGTGTTAATTTATAAATACCGTTTTTCCATCTTTGGTCAACTCAACACTTTCTCCTTTTCCTCTTAGCTCATAATGGTCATTTTTATACCAAATTCCTGACGCAGGGTTTTGACCAACCAATTCAATTTGTTCGCCTCCGTTTAAATAGATTTTTGCCTGATTTGTTGTGTTATTAAATGTCATGTCCAGCGTCTGTCCTTCTCCATTTTTTAGCGAAGTCGTTACAATATCGTCCTTATGAGTAAAGACCACTTTTCCATCTTTCTTCAATTCTATATCGTTTCCTTTACCTCTCAATTCGTAGTTTTCAATTTTGTACCAAATTCCAGAAGCAGCCTTTTGTTCAACCAATTCAATAATTTCTCCATCAAAATTCAGGGTTGCTGTTCCTTTCATATTATTAAATGATACTTCTAATTTATTACCAGCCTTGTCGGTTGAAATAATGGTCACAACTTCATCAGCATCCTTTTCAGTAGTTTCTGTTGTTTTAGTTTCGGCATTTTCATGCTTCGAGGCTTCTTTACAAGAATTTAAAAATAATGCTACTATCAGCGTAATTGTCAAAACCCTTTTAATCATTTTTTATTTAATTATTATTGAATTAAAACCTATCGAAGAATTGAGAATACGCAATCAAGGACCTTCACCTCTTCAAAACGTGCAACGCGGTGGTGTTTTTAAAAAAGAACAAAGCATCATAGCGCATTGGAACGATGGTGGGTATAAACTGTCTTTCATCTCCCCTGGGATTATAAACTACTCCCACAGCTCTATGACCCATTACCTTTAGGTTTTTCTCCATTCGGTCCTCCTGGTCAAAAATCAGATAAAAACTCTCGTGATCAATTTGATTCAATTTATATTCTATGCTATTGGAAACAGCAGGCGGAATGGTCATTTCCTTCATAGGAGCACCCCAACTCGAACCTGCCATCACTTTTCCTTCATAGCTGGAAAATCCGATCAAGAAAACATTATCGCTGCCCAACCCTTCCCGGGAAAGTTGCCCAATGTTTTTCTCACCGGTGCCTCGCATACTGGTGTACTCCGCATCACCTATATGTGTATTGTGTGCCCAAACAATTCCCTTGGAATTCTCACCATAAAGATTTAATAAATCATTGACGGTGCCATGCATATGATGGACCCGGGAATTCCATGAAACATGCGCGTTTGAGGCGACACTTTCCCTGTAAAACTCCTCGGCATTATGTACCACGATCGTATTTTGCAACAAAAAGAAATAAGCGTCATCGGAAAGTTCTGGAAAATTAGTACGATTGTCTCTTATATACTCTACTACATTTTTAGTGGCTGTCGCACAATTTTCTTTTCCAGCACGTACGGCATCAGCATATTGCCAACTATCTCCCTTGTGTGGATCGAAACACGTGTATTGGTCTTTTACATATGCATAAGCAGAGGGGTATGTTGATTTAAGTAAATCCAAAGCCACTTTTTTAGAGTTCCATTCATCATATACATCCATGCCATAAAAACCCACTTTCTTATGTTGAGGTAATTTGTCATTGTGATTGCGGAGCCATTCCGCCAATGCAACAACCTCTTCATTGGCCCACATCCAGGTGGGCCACCTGTCGAGCTGTAATAAAACCTCCTGGGCAGACGGTACTGTGCCATCCAAGTTTTTTACATAGCGATTGAGATGATATAAACTGGCAAAATCGCCTTCTACCGCAATAAAGCTAAAGCCATGTTCTGATATCAGCCTTCGACTTATCTTATCTCGCCATAAGTAGTATTCGTGGGTACCATGACTTGCCTCACCCAATAATACCAGTTCCTTATCGGCAACCACAGAAATCAGCCTGTCCAAGCTCATATCTCCTTCAAGAGGAATGGCTTTTTGATTAATATTTTGCGCTGAAGAAAACATACTGCTCATAAAAAATAAAAAACCTAAAAAGTATTTTGTGGGTAATTGATTCATAGGCAAATTACGATAAACTTTATCAATGTACTCGTCAACTTATCAAGTAATCAATAAGTTATTTGTCCTTATCAAAATGAATCACACCAGGTTATTGAAAAGTAACTTCTGGATTAAACAAGTTTTGAGATGAAAATGGCAACAACTATACATGGAGCCCAGCTTACAGAAGTCATTGCCAAAATAACACCTTTTGGGTTTCCGTTTAATTTCAGGAAAACATTGTGAAGAACTGTTAATAAATAATTTGCAGGTTTCCGAGTCCCCTTGGAGTGACTCTAGGTGAGATTGCTTTCACAAACCACTAAACACCCTATTAGTTATATACAGTGTTGTAGCGCGTTCTATATTCTCTACTATAGTAGTATTAATCAAAAGTATCATCTGGACATTCTAATGCGGTATACCTTGCTTCTCTCTCGAGCTTCCCTCTGGTATCATTCGTCCATAATGCCATTTGAATACTGTCAGAATTGGTGGATATAATAGAATCGGGGTAATAGCCCATAAATAACTCATTCATATCACTAAGTTTGATGGTAATAAAATCAAATGGTTCACTTTCAATATACTCTAGGGTCAACACTAAATTTTTATCAAGCCTTAAAGAATAATCGTTACCTTTTTTTATTGAAGAATGGATCATATGAGAAATCGCATCTTGCCCACACCTGAAGATCACTTCATCCTCCTCAAATGACAAGCTCGGGCCGTCACTTAAACAAGCGGGTTCAATATAGCGGCTTATATTCGAACTCGGAGTTATAAATAGTGCTTGGAATCTTTTACCTATCAAAAATGATATATCAGTTTTATTTTCTATTTGTTTGTTTTCATTAGAACTGTTGACTTCAGGGGGAGAATCAACTTCTTTTTTTACTGAGTTTTGACAAGAGACAGATAAACTTAACAATAAAATAAATGCTGTATAATTTAAGAGTTTCATGAGATGTGATTTAGGTTATGTGCAACAATGCCCATGTATGCGCTGTGTGCCACCCTACATAAAGCCACTACTAAAATAGCGCCTTTTGTGTTTTCCTACAACACCGAAAAAACTTAGTGAAGAACCAATAGTAGCAATCAATCAGTTCTCAGCGCCCTCTGTGAGTGACTCTGATTAGGATTATGATTAATTACAACTTTTAATATTCCCTTCAAGGTTCGTAAAACTAAACAAAGAATTATTCACTCAGTTTTGAATTGACTGCTGCAACACTTTTTCTTTTTATAATTTTGCCTTCTTTCTTTGCAAGAACATAAAGAATAACTCCAATAAACAGTAACAAAACTGTTGTAAAAATTGAACCTTCAACCCCCACTGCTCCTCCCGTAAATAATTCAGGTCCGATAAATTTCGATTGAATTATACTTCCCATATCCTCCAAACCTGTAAGGTTGGAACCGTAAAAAGGTTGCGCAAAATTCCATCCTACATGAAAGAAAAAAGGCAACCAAATTCTCTTCGTATATACATATAACATGGCCATCGTGAATCCCCAAACCAAAATGAAAAATATACTGAATAAGTTGGCATTGGGATTAAACAAATGATCAATTTCGAACAGCATTCCAATGACTAAGGTTATGTTGGTGCCCAGCCAATTTTCACACTCCCGTATTATTATGCCTCTAAAGAATAAGTCTTCAATTAAAGCTGCAACCACTAAAAGTCCGAACAGTCTCAAAGAATAGTGAGCTGATGTTATATAATGAAACTGATAGTAGCCTAAAGAATACAAAATGAAAATGGATAAGGAAATTGTTAAAAATCCAAGACCAAAACCTCCAGGCAGTTCTTTGGACAAATATTCGATGGACAGTTCTGTGATTTTTCTATTGTCATATAAACGAAACAAGCAGTAGTATCCAAGCAATAGAACTATAACCGAAATGCCATGGACAATAGGGTCAGCAATACCTCTATCAGGGATGATACTGTAAAGAAGTGGTTTGGATACGAAGTTTTGAATTGTCACAAATAGTGAAAAACAAACGCCAATACCTATGACAATTTTGGTAATTGGAAAGTACAGTACTCTTTTGAGAAATGCATTCATTGTTTTTTGGATGTATTGTATTTGAAGTTGCTGTAGATAGTAATGACAGAATTATTCTACTTTGACGCACCAGGGTACATGGCGGTTACATCTTTGTTAGTTCATTATTTTCGTTGGCAAAAAGAATCAATACATTTTATACTTTGAACTTCAGGCAAGTCATCCAGCCATAAGCCATCTGGAAAAACACAAAGGAGCGGTAGACCGCACGTACTCCAGGGCATTACGAATCTCTAGCATAGGACAATTACAAATGTGATTCCTTACCCAATACCTGCCATGCTTTGTTAGTCAAGAAGACCAACAAAGGCAAGGCGGAAACATCTGTCATCCAGGTTTATTTTACTCGTTGGTAAACAACGATATGTGCAGCGATCAACACCAACAAGAGCGGGAGCATCCCGCTCTTTCAAATACGTTGTGAAACACATGACGCATACGGTCATGCCAATTCTCATAAAGTCATTTTTTTTAGTTAAGCACCAATAGTACCTGTCTTGACTTCTCCTGCCCGTTTGTAATTGGCAAAAATCACACCATTTGATGTAACCAAATTTTCCGTTAGCGTGAAGGCTGCCGGAATGGTACCCTCACCAAACAAACGCTTACCGGTTCCCAGTGTTACAGGAAAAATCATGAGCCATAGCTCATCAACCAGGTCATGCTTAAACAGCGTTTGAGCAAAATTGCCGCTGCCAATAACTTTCAAAATAGAGCCTTTTCCAGCTTTAAGTTCTTTGATGCGCACTACGACATCACCTGTAATCAGTTCAGAGTTTACCCAAGGAAGTCCAATTGAATTTTTTGAAACAACATATTTTGTAACATCATTGATGCCCGGCCACATGTCTGCATGTTCAGGCCAGTAGGCAGCAAACAGATCGTATGTTTTTCTGCCCAAAAGAAGATCAGTCGAATCCATATTTTTTTTCATAAACGCACTAGCCTCTTCGTCAGCCTTGTAAAAATACGGGGCAGTCCAGCCACCATATTGAAAACCATTCGATGTATCTTCCTCAGATCCGCCAGGTGCTTGCATTACACCATCTAATGAAATAAACTCCTGGATAATTATTTTTCTCATATTCATTTGCTTTAAATAAGATACAAATCTTGCCTATCGAATTCACTCAAATACAGTGTGAATACGACAATCTAAGTACGTGAATGCGACAATTAAGGTGAAGTTGTCACTACATTAGCATGATCGCTAACGTCATGTATCTGGTCGTGCCTGCCATGCCTTAGGCAGGTAAACGGCAGGCGTGTGGCCCCTTCCATAAGTTAATACTAAAATAGCGCCTTTTGTGTTTTCCTACAACACCGAAAAAACTTAGCAAAGAAATTATAGTAGTAATCTATCAGTTCTCAGCGTCCTCTGTGAGTGACTCTGAATGGGAATAATGGAATTTCTTTTCGTTTAGCTTCCTAGCACTTGATATTTTTCTGGATTCATCGGGAATTTATTCCTATAACCATCAGGCCATTGAAGACAAAACATGGCCCAATCTGGAGCATAGATTACTTTGCACGTTACAAATTCACCTTTATAATAAAATCGGACAGAGTTACCTTCATGAATTGGCTTACCATTCATATCAAACATTCCGATGAATTGTCCTCTAAATAATTCAGATGTGTCTAACAAGTTCACTTTATTATTTTGTAAGAAGTGACATTTCTTTTTGTATTCGAGTTATCCTCCAATTGGCCACAACGCCCATGTATGCATTGTGCCCGTCATGCCTTAGGCAAGTAAACTGCAGACAGGTGCCACCTTACCTTTCAAATGTCACTACTAAAATAGGCCTTTTTCTACAACACCGAAGAAACTTAGTGAAGAACTTTTTGTGGCAATCTAACAGTTCTCAGAGTCCGCTGTGAGTGACTGTGCGTGAGAATAAATCATCAACACCAAATGCCGATTTTAAACCCCTACAGTACCAGTTTTGACTTCTCCTGTTCACTTGTAATTGACAATCACAACACCACTTGGTGTGACAAAACTCTCTGCCAATATATATGCTGTTGGAAATGCTCCATCAGCAAACATCTTTTTTCCTTCGCCAAGAACTAACGGGTAAATTAAAAGCCAGAGCTCGTCAATTAAAGCATTTTGCAATAGCAATTGAACCAATTTGCTACTCCCCCACACCTTGATATCAGAGCCTTCCGATTTTTTAAGTTTTTTAATATCTTCTACATTCTCAAGAAAAAACGAATTCTGCCAATCTGAAGTTTTCACTGTTGTAGAAAGGACATATTTTTTGACATCATTGATGCCTTTCCAGTTGTCGGCATGTTTAGGCCAGTAATCAGTCCAAATATCATATGTTTTTCTCCCTAAGAGCAAATCCGAGGGTTCCATTAGCTTTTGCATGAACTTATCACCTACTTCGTCCATATATGGTACAACCCAACCACCATATCTGAAACCACCTGATAAATCCTCCTCGGGACCACCTGGTGCTTGTATAACTCCATCTAATGATATAAAAGACAAAGCAACTATTTTTCTCATCTGCTCTTAATTTTTATTGTAGTTTACAATATGTGTACGGTTTATCAGCATCAGGTGGGACACACTGTTTTTTACAATACAACTCTGAATAAGATTAAAGACAGAGGTACACAAAAAGTAAGTGAAGCACATGGCGCATACATCATACTAACTGTTCGTTGCTTTTTTTTCATCATTAACGAATTCTAAAATGTCACCAGGCTGGCAGTCCAATGCTTTACAAATTGCTACTAGTGTGCTAAAACGAATAGCTTTTGCCTTTCCAGTCTTTAAGATTGAAAGATTAGATAATGTCAAATCAACTCTTTCAGAAAGTTCATTAAGAGAAATTTTCCGTTTCGCCATAACCACATCCAAGTTTACAATGATCGGCATAGCTTAAACAGTTAAATCGTTTTCGTTTTGGATTTCAACTCCTTTTGAAAAAATAGTAGCAATAACATAGATCACAGCCGCCATTAAAATAAATGCCTGACTGTCCGCCCAAAACTGGTTTAGGATGTCTATAGAGTAGTCTCGATGCTGTAAATTTTTTGCTGACTGCCGCGCCAGGAAACTTAGAAGTCCGATTGCTAGTGTGTAGTAGCTTATTTTCGAAATCTGTCCTGAAACAAAACTGTTGAATGGTTTTTGTAGATCAATTTTGGTTACCAGTATAATGACTACATAAAATAACACTGCTTTCAGAATCGAGATGATCAAGACAAAACTATACATGCTGAAAAATGCCCACTTACTACGTTCGTACAATTCGCTTAAATCCAGTTTTTGATACAGGTTTTGGACAAATTCGGGATTATATAAGCTAAAAATAAAATTTACTATCAAGCCTCCTGCTTCTATGCATAGGCCAACGAAGATGATCCAGGCAACAATCTTTAGACCGGTAAATATGAAGTTGTTTGTTTTTGACATAAGTGTAAGCGTTTAAATTATGCCATAAATGTAGAATTTATTTATTGTTTATCAATAAATATGCATTAATATTTAATATATATTTGTCGTATAATAAACTATGTCTTTGGCTCACCTTTAATTTGATACCTTTTTTCAGGATGAGTCAGAATGGCCTAAAACACCCTTGCATGTGGCTTTTGCCACCCAACTTAGATCACAACCAAAATAGTAGCGGACAAGTAGCCCCCTTCAGATACGCAGTGAATCACATGACACATACATCTTTGTTGGCAGTAGTTTTTTAGTTGCAGTCGCTCTTATATACTCCTCCTTGGTCCGGAAAGCCAAGGTCAATTGCTCTTTTGATTAAACCACAACCTGATTTTGACTTTAAATTATTGCTACACACGCCAATTAGGAAGATCGTCTGAGGGTCCTCTCCAAAGTCCAATGCTTTTTTAAAATCATCAATTGCAGATTGGTCATTGACTAAATAGTAATTACAAAGTCCACTTAAATAATACAACTCTCTTTGATGAAGTCTACCTTCTTTCGCTCGATTAAAATAGTTTAAAGCTATGTCATACTTCTTAAGGTCAAAATAGATTGTTCCGGAGATGTAGTTAACAAGACTGTCAGCGGGATATGAATTGAGAAATTGGTCACATATCAAAGCAGCCTCAGCAAATTTATGGGATTGAGTTAATTGAAAAACCTTACTTTTTAAAGTATTGTAGTCTTTAGCCACTAAAGAGGTGTCGTGGTGATTGGTCTCCATAGACTGGGTCACCCCCTTTACCTGAAACAGCAACATTATTTGAATAAGGAGTACCAATCGTCCCATAAAAATTACTGCCAACAAAGATGTATGTGGTCGTATGCCACCTTTCATAAGTCAATACCAAAGTAGCGCTTTTTGTGTTTCCGTTCAAGATCGGAAAAACTTAGCGAAGAACTTATTGCAACTCAATTACAGGCTTTAGAGTCTTCTTCGAGTGACTCTAAATAGGATTTAAAAATCAATCAAGGGTCATCAACAAAATCAGACATGTTTTTATTTGGAGGTTGCGCAACAGCTACTGATGTTGTAAGCAGTTTTATATTGGTGGGCCACTTGCATATAGTTTTATGCTATCTATGCTAATATCAGCAAATTTGTCAAGCTTATAATACGCTTTTACACCAACGTCTATTGGATAGAATTAATAGAAACAACAAATTTTAATGCCCCAATCTCGTCCAGAGATAGTGTGTATTTTTTTCCTAGGTGTCCCTTCCTGGTGTGTGTGACTAGAGCATTTTTAAAGGTTTGCAAACCCATATTCGATTTGCTGGAATCTGCTCTTTCAGCAATGATCTGGGCGGCTGTTTTGCCGGTGATAGCCCAATGCAGTTTGTTTTGAACTGTTTTAAAGAATGTTTGAGTAATCTCTGCCTCTTTGTTGTAGTCAATGCTGCATTGCTCGTATATGTCGGTTATTTTAAGGTAAAAACGCCTTTCACTGGCTCGTATCTCCCTGATACGTTCCAATAATTCATCAAAGTAATCTTTCCCGAAGCGTTGCCCTTGCTTCAATCGTTCATCATCCAGTACAAAGCCTTTTATAATGAACTCCCGGAGGGTTTTGGTAGCCCATATACGGAACTGTGTTGCCTGACGGCTATTTACCCTGTAACCTACCGCTATAATGGCGTCTAAGTTGTAAAACTCCATTTTCCGGGTTACGTTCCGGCTGCCTTCTTTCTGAACTATTTCCAAAATGGAAACAGTTGACTCCGGCATTAATTCGCCTGATTCAAAGATATTTGCAAGGTGCTTGCTGATGGCTGGCACTTCTACACCAAAAAGTTCGGCCATCCTTTTTTGGGTGAGCCAAAACGTTTCGTTTTGAAAAAAGACTTCTATATGCACCGCACCGTCAGGTGTAGTGTAAAAAATAATGTCGCTTTCGTTATTTTCTTGTGGTGTAAGTTCTTTACTCATGCACAATTACTTTAAGAATTTAATTCACTGACTTTGGAAACACGTTTATACACTACATCTTCAAACTTTTTGAAGTGTTCAGTACCACACTTGATTTTCATTTTTTCAGACCCTCTCAATTCCTGTCCTTCTCCTTTGGTTTCCGCCACAAAGTATGGTCTTTCAGCATGTGCCCTAACGCCAGCGCATAATGTCGTGGCGGTTTTCGAAGCCAACAGTATCCACCGAACGTTTACGAAATATAGTAAACAACTTTTAAATAAAACACGGTCGCCCGCCATGCATTATGCGCATTGTTGGTAGCTGTAGGGCCCTTCTCCACACTTCATTCGGAGCCTTGTCTTTTGTCGCCCGTTAGTTTGCACAAAATTATTTTGTTACCCGCGCGTTGGGGCATTTTCATTGATGGAACTGTCCATTTACACTGGAATGAGCACGCTTATTGACTGGCTTGGGTTGTGGGCGGAATGTGCGGCAAGGCAATGTGTGTGCGACTTTCGGTGAAAATAAAATGCTTCGAGCTATTCATTGCGTAATGAGTCCACTGGATTTGATAATGCTGCTTTAGCAGATTGGTATCCTACAGAAAGTAGTACAACAAACAACATTGCAATTGACGTTAAAATGTAAATGCCCCAATTGACTTCTGCATGGAAAGCATAACCTGACAAGTATTCGCGAATAAGGTACCAAGAGACCGGAAAGCCAAATAACAAGCTAACGATGACGAGATTAGTAAAATCACCGCAGAGCATAATAACGAGATTTCCAACGGAGGCACCCATCACTTTTCGGATACCTAATTCTTTGGTTCTTCTTTCAGCATTGAACGATGCTAGACCAAATAGTCCTAAGCATGAGATAAGAACAGCAATGACAGTAAAACTTAAAGACAGTTTTCCAATGACGGCTTCTGACTGGTACTCTTGATTGAAAACTTCATTGAGGAAAACAAATTCAAAAGGGTAATCAGGATTGTGCTTCTTGAATATACTCTCGACCTGTTTTATATTTTCAGTTATGGGTAACTCTCCACCTAACTTGATGAAATAGTGGGAACCAACATTCTCAGAATACATGAATATCATAGGTTCAATACCAAACTTCATATTGTCATTATGGAAGTCTTCAGTAATACCGATTATTTTTCCCTTGCCATTCCACATTTCAAGCTCATTCCCAACCGCATTTTCAAGCGTCAATCCCATAACTTCCGCAGCCTTCCTGTTAATGATATAGTTGGAAGCATCTTGAGCGTCAATAAAGTTTCTACCTTTCTGCATTTTAATGTTCAATGTCGGAATGAATTCCGCATCACATCGGTATATTTTGAAGAGAATGGAAGAGTTATCCGGCTTGCTGCTCCAAACGGGGTCTGTTGTGGTAATTGGGATAGTAAATATGTTGTTCCCTCCAAAGGCGATACCGTCAACAGAGGCTAACTGATGCAAGTCATTTTTAATAGCTGAGTACGATTTAACGATACCTTCATTTTGGTCAACCACTATGATATTGTCTTTATCAAATCCTAGATTTTTTTCACTGATAAAAACTATTTGTTTGTACACGGCAATGCTCCCAACAACCAGTATTATAGAAGTGGTGAATTGGACTATGACCAGCGATTTACGAAGTGTATTCCCAGTTAGACCCAGTTGAGTATCACCCTTCAAGACTTTAACAGGATTAAATCTTGATAAGATAAAGGCAGGATAACTTCCTGCAAGCAATCCACAAATCGCTGTAATCCCCAAAGTCCCTGCAATGAACACTGGGTTGCCTACGTCTAACCGAATAGCTTTGGACGTAACTTCATTAAAGAATGGTAGAAGAAGCTGAACAATTACAATTGCGAATATCAGTGCAATGAAAGACAGCAGCATCGACTCGGAAATGAATTGAACAATAAGGCCATTTTTTTGAGCACCTATTGATTTCCTAATCCCTACTTCACGACTTCGACTGGTTGCTCTGGCTGTGGAAAGATTTGTGAAATTAATACACGCCATTACAAGAATTAGTATGGCCACTGCACCGAAGAGGTAAATCTGTTGTATTCTGCCTCCTGCGTTCTTTCCGTTTTCAAATTCATTGTAAAGTCTTGACTTTACATACGGAAATAGAAAGGGTGTAGTAGTACAGTCGGGGCAGTTATTCTTTATCAAATCAGCAACCTTCTGATTTGCCATGTCAACAAAGGCCGATGATTTCAGCAACACAGTTGTTCTGGTGCCACCGCTTCCCCAGTGTTGTGTCCACGGGTTTTCTTTTGTGAAGAGTTCGAACGAAGCAACAAAGTCAAATTGAAGAGTTGAATGTTGGGGGATGTTAGCAAAGACACTGGTAACTATAAGTTCATGAGATGCTCCCAGGTTCAACGATTTCCCGATAGGGTCTTCATTCTTATATAATTTTTCTGCTAGTTTTTCAGAAATAGCAATTGATTTAATGTCGGTTAGCGGTTTGGCCTCACTGCCTTTTATAATAGGAAAGCTAAGTATCTTGAATAGTGTTGGGTCAGCATAAATTCCAATTTCATTGTACGCTTTCGTCTCATGCTTTACTAACAATTCTGTCTCCATACTGTACTGAGCTGCTAATTCTACTTCAGGAATTTCTTGTATGATTACGTCCTTCAGTTTAGCCGGAGTGGCAGGATACGTTTCAATCTTCCCATCGGGATACGTGTTGTTGACCATTACTTTAAAAATGCGGTCAGCATCTGAATCGAAACGGTCGAAAGACAATTCGTCAATTATCCAAAGGAGAATAAAAATGCTGGTCACAAGTCCGACTGTCAAGCCAAGTACATTTATGAATGTGTAAATCTTGTGACGAAGTAGATTGCGGAACGAGGTTTTCAGGTAATTCTTGAGCATATGGCAAATCTAAATTATTCCATAGTTTTAGTGAATGCGAAAGGTAATAATCGTGCCAGTCCCAATCTCTTAAACCAGCTTCATTTCCAATTGTATTTTAATTGCTCCGTTCAATACCGAACATAAGTGTGTCAAATTAGGACATTTAGAATAGCCTTCTTTGCGGGAGAAATTTGGCTCTTGCAATAGCTTTGGCTATCGCTGTGGGTTTGTGTGTAGGCTCCCCACTTTTAGGACAGCATCAATTTAGACAATTTCATTAATAATCATTGTCGTAATCGGTTGTGGATTTTTGCCTATGGTCGGTGTTATCACCGACCAGCATAGGACAAATTACAAATGTGATCTCATACCCAATGTCTGCTATGCTTTGTTGGACAAGAAGACCAATAGAGGCGAAGGTAAGTGCGGTCGTTTTGTTAAACTTGTACTTGTTTAGTGCTTCCAAGAATTTTGCCTATAAATAAAAAAGCAACTGGACCTACAACTGCATAACCGATGATTCCTATATTTCTGATTTGCATATTTTGAAGTGGTACACCAATTAGTCCAATTAGGCTAAGTATTCCGCAAAATATTAAAAGTACTTTTAAATTCTTTCCAAATCTTTCTTTCTTAAAAACTGGAGCTACAAACAACATTGAAAGTCCAAAAAACAAATCCCATGCAAGGATGTCTAAAGCATAAACAACAGAAGGCCACTGGAATGAAAAGAAAAACAAAACATTTTGTAATTGCTCAGGGGCCAAATATTGGCTTACTGAAAGAATAATGAAATGAACACTTGAAGTAATTCCTGCAGCTATAAACATAAAAATAAGTGCAATGAGACTAAAAAATCTATCAACTGGCGATGCATAATAGTGAACTGCAACCAAACTAATTGCCATTAACAGAGAAATTAGGATACTTAAAATCTCCATTATTGTAAAATAGGGATCACCAATTGTATCCAGGGATGATTTCAGAGAAAGTAATCCAAGAGTTGTTACGATGGCGTAAAATATTCCAAGTCCGAAAACCATAAAGCAGGTAGTTCTTCCAACTTTACGGTAAACCGAATCAAAGTTACCGTGGCTCATAAATGTTAATCTAGGTTGTCTAGAAATGTCGCACAACGACCATGAAGGCGTTGTACCTGCCTGCAGTAGGCAGGTGCCACCTTTCATAAGTCACTACCAAAATAGCGTTTTTGGTATTTCCATTCAAGATCGGAAAAACTTAGCAAAGAACTTATTACAATCTCAGATGCCGAGTCTGCTCGAGGCCAGGTGAAAGAAGCTCTGGCAAGTCATTCACAAATAAGCTATCTTTAAAAACACAAAAGGCGCGGTAAGACGCACACTCTCTCAGATACGCAGTGAAGCACATGACACATACATATTGTTGTGGCCTGTGCATTATGTTCGGTGTTAAATTGGATACTTTGTCTTGCACTTTCTACATTGAACTAGGGTCGTCCCGTAGTAGTATATCTTTTCCCAAATGCCGCTTTTCTTCAACTCATTGTATTTAGGATTCTTACATTTTGGGCATTGACGGCTTTCAACTGAAGTACTGCTCCGTCTTTTTTCAACTATCTTTTTCGCTGTCCCGATGTTTTCTTCTTTTACTATTATCTCATAGTAATAACTTCGGAATCGGCTCGCTGCACCATGTCCATTTACCACAAAGTCAATATTCAGAGAAGTCAAATCAGATTTAATTGAAGCAACTTCGTCCACTGTTAAATGAGTTCCTGCGGAAATCAGAATATCAGAATCTTTTATGCCGTCCATTACTACTCTAGAGGAAATGCATTGGCCACAACGCCTGTGTATGTGGCGTGTGCCACCCTATCAGGCACCTACCAAAGTAGCGCTTTTTGTGCTTCCGTTCAAGTTCGGAAAAACTTAGCGAAGGACTTTTTGCAATTTGAGCATGCCGAGCTTGAGTGAGGCTAGGGAGGTGAAAGAAACTCCGGCAAGCAATTCTAAACTAAGCTATCTTGAGAAGCACAAAAAGCAGCGGTAAGACCTACGCTCTTTCAGATACGAACTGAAGCACATGACACATACACGATGTTAGCGCCTGTGCCCTTCTTCCATGTTAGTTAATTGTCAACCCGCTTTATTGTCAGTATTTCCCCCGAATTTTTTTGTGAAACATGTCGCGGGCGGGCAGCCATAAAGCCACATTTTCTTGTTGACAGTTTTCTTTCTGACCTTTTGTCCAAGTTGTGGTACGAATGTAGGCACTCTTGCCATAGCTTGGCCTGTGAGCCGGATGTGCGGCTTTGGCAAGTGTGCCTCATCAGAGTCGTTAAAATCTTTCTTCAGTCAGTCTATAAAACATTTCTTGCTTTACAGTATCAGCAAAAGCAGCATCGAATGCTCTTTGAAAATCGCTGGGTAACAATTCTTTATTTTTCTTTAGCTTTAAAAAAAGAGCGGGAATACCAATTGCAATCTCCTCTTTAATAAATAACTTCTTGAGTATTTGAAAGAGTTTGAAATGGATAACATCACTTTCATCTTCAGTTAGACCTTGTATGGTATACAGCATTCTGCCGTAAGGTCTATTAGCTCTTAAAATAATGTCAAAGTCACCTTTTGAGCCATTATAATTTAATATCGACTTAAAGTTCGAAAAACTCAACTCATTTGCTAGGGCTGCATTAGATGAACCAAAAAAAGAAGCTCCAGCTATTCCGGAAAGTAGATATAAGCCATCAATCAAAGATGCAGAAAATAGATTTGCAAGTATAACCTGCTCATAGTTAACCACTGGCATAGCAATAGTGTACCCTTCGTCATCAGCATGTAACTTCTTAGATTTTATATTAAAAGTTACTTTTTCAAAATTGTACAAATAGCCATCAAATATATGAGCGATGATACCATGTCCAATTTCATGGTAGCATTTCCAATCTTCAATTTCATCCTGTTGCTTATTGCTCAACTTGTTACAATTTAAATGCTAGTAGTTCATTAGTAACTTCTACATTGCCTTATCTGGCTTTTTCACGGCTCCAGCTTTATAACTTTTCTTTTCTTCAATTCCTTTACTTTAAAAGTTGGTGTATTATGATCAATTACTGCTGTTCCGTAAAAAAATTCGTCATTGTACCATGTTCTTTGTTTAGCAACACTGTCCATTGCAAATCTCAGGGATAGTTGCCGATCCATATCATTTACCCCTTCTTCAAACATATCTAGGGTCGGCATCCAATCAAAGATATAGCGACATTCATCATAGGTTATTAAGTCCATAAACATTTCAGTCTCTTTTGCTTTGTATGCCCACCTTCTTGTGTATTCCACATTATAGAAATACGGGGCGGTCAATTGCCCGATTAGAATATCCTTCAGTTGATGAAACATAAATACATCACAAAAGATATACTTCTCCGCGTCCTTCCAATTTTTGCGGATATGTTCAAGTTTATCACTATGTAAATCTTCTCCTGACCTTTCTCTCATGAAATAGGAAACCTTTTCGATGCTTTCAAGTAAAGAACGATCGTCTCCAAAAATTGAAAGCTGTTTGTTAAATTTCTTTAGGAAACTATCAAATGACCCATCCTTAATAAAGAAATTAGACAGGCCCCATGTCATTGGATGTTGATTTGGAAAAGTGTATAAATCTTCCTCGTAATCTTCATTAAATGACGATTTATCAAATGATTTAAAGAATAAATTAACTAATGACGGATTAGCTGATAGTCTTTGGTAGGGGATTAGGACACTAGGTAAATCATATAGAATTCTTGTTATGAATTGACTGTAGAAGGTTCTTTCATTCTTTTTTGCAATACGAAGGAACTTTTTTTGAGTGATGCTTTGGACTTCTGCAGATTCAATATTTCCACCTCCAAGTTTTGAGTACTCTTCTGTAAATGGTTTAGGATATAAATAGTTTGCAGCTAAATGATTAATATTTCGTCTGATGTCCTCATTAGCTTGATTTACTTCGTTAGGTAATCCGAAATTAGTTATGAGTACACCAACCGTTTCTAATTTTTGAAAAAAGAAAACATCTCGTATAACGCTTATTGTTCTATCACTAGTAACAGCACCACAAAAGTCCAGATAGATTATGTCAAATTTAAACGGTAATATTTTCAGATAATTCTCTATTCTACCTTTGTAGATTTTTACAAATGGGAATTGTGACTCAAGAGCCGATATTACCGCTGCAGTATATGTTTTGTTGTCGGATTCAAAAGCCCAAATATTTTCTGGTAAAATACCGTTAGCCACAAGAATCTCTATGTCGTTTTCTGGATTGGGACCACTCAAATAGGCAACTCTAAGGTCACTAGGTTTCTTTTTCCGAATAATTGATTCGTAAAACGATTCCCAACGTGTTACTTCAGAATCCCTTAAAAAAGAAGCAAGTTTTTTGTCATAGACTGACCCGTGACTTTGTAAGTAAGCCTTTACGTCACTTACATACGTTTTTCTAGCAATAGTACTAATATGTCGATTTTGGGTAAGTGTCTCTACTGCAAACTGTAACGACTCTTTGCGTGCAATTTGTTTCTCAATTTCAACGTAGGCTTTTGCCATGTAATCAGTCTTGGAGAGTTAAGTGAATAGAATTCCCTGATTACCAGTGCCAATAACTTCGTCCATTTCACTAGTGTACGATATGTTTTTAATCTCCTCAATCTTTTTGATCAGATTAAAAGTACGAGAATGTGCTTTCGCAAGGATAATATTATATCGACAGGGAACAATACGGACCGGGCCTTCAATAAATTCCTCGTTAGCATCATGGCTGATTTCAGAGCCCAAAACATAAGCAACAATAGGAGTCTGTAAGCCTACCTTCTTAGACTTTCTCAATTCTCTCGCGTACAAAAGAGCCTGATCTTTCTGAGTGCTCTCAATTGCTATCCCGGCTCTTTTAAGTTCAACGATTACAATTTTACTGAAGTCATTTAATTCATGATTTTCATCGAATTTCTCGCACGAGTATACACCAATTGAGGAATCGCTTAAGATTACAAAGTCCGGTCGCTTCCTGTGATTATCTAGCGCTTTATCACCTAATAGGTGTTTTATTACTGTCGATAGTGAGCGATTGGAAATGAATGAAATTGATTCAAACTCTGGCCCAAAAATCCATAACCCATGCTCAAATAAGGGTTGCAAGTCATGAAGTTCGTCCGCTTGCGGGTTTTCAACCAGTGTCTCGAGTTTAGTAATTAATTCTAATCGCCATTTAAGTTCACCCAATACTTTTTTGGCATCGTCAACAGTCCATTGTTCGAGAATATCATTTAATGCATCAATTTCATCTGGATTAAAGAGAGCAATTTTTTCTAACAAAGCATAGCCAGACCTAGCTTTCTCCATTTTTGCTAACACCTCTACAGTAGTCTCCAATTCTTGTACTCCAATGGTCGGGCATTTTGATTGCACTTCCTCCAGAAAATTTACGATGCTCTCCTTTGCTCCGGCAGGTAGCGTTGATAGTTGTAGCTTGTTTGTTTCATAAACTTGAAGCCTTCTTTCTTTTCTAGTAGCGTACAATAAGTTTCTTAAATCATCTCGAACAAATTCATGAACAGCGTTATGAATCTTAATGATTTCATCGGTCGCATAAAATCCAGACCAATCCTTTTTTACATCCTTTTGATCAATCAGGTCTGCCTTGACTATATAAAGAAGTCTTTTAGCGATTGGATGACGCCCGTCAATGATCTGCGAGTCAAAAGATCCCCAGTTTGGATTTCCGACTAATCTCTGATTATACCACCACGCTATTCCATTTTGTTTTGTGTTCTTACCCTTTTCACCAAAAATTCGCTTAACTCTTATCTTTGAACTACCGTACTCAACAATAAAATCTTCAGTGATATGGGATAGGTCTGTCATTACAACAGGGTGTCCGTTAACTGAAACATTAAATTGCGGATCCGATATAAACCTAGACCCAATGAGCTCTATTAATTTGCTCGGATTTAATAGGCCCTTGCCTTCTTCAACAGTGGTATATATTTCTGTCCCATGTTCTTTTGGGTTTGTAGGTTTCGATTCTACGACAGTGACATCATAGGGTTTATCTCCCACAGATGTTCTGTTCACCTTCACCCTGGTAAATTCTCCATCTTTTTTGGTTTTTATCTGATACTCGTAATTGAAACAGAACATAGCGTGCCTACCGACACCATTTCTCCCGAAAACTTTCCTACTTCCATGACTTACATTTTTTGGAAACTGGGCCTCCTTTCCACCTTGCTCGAGCACTCTGTTATAGTTAAATTTTCCCCATCTATATAATAGTTCAGATTGAGTCATTCCAATTCCATTGTCGGAAATTGAAACTGTACCTCCATTCTCTGGCCATTTGATATTAACTTCAGTGGCTCCAGCGTCCCAACAATTTGCAACAATTTCTATTATCGCAAAACTTTGATCAGTCACGATTTGGCCCGCATGAAATCTTAAGAAATCATCACCAAAGGAGAATTTGAATTGAGCTTGATTACTTTTCGTTTTACCCATAGTGATTAAAAGATTCCCTAAATTTAATTAAATCTACTGGTAAAAGTGCACTACGGTGGGTTTGGCTCTTGCCATAGCTTTGGTGTCGTGCGGGGATTGCGCGGCTATGGCATGTGCCAAAAGCTTGGACGAGACTCCTCCTAGGTTGCAGTGCGGTGGGGGGATATGGTACGACTCTTTATTCGTTAGTTGTGTCCAAAGTTTTACTTTTTTCTTCAGTTCCACTTTGCATAAAGAAACGTTCACTTGTCACTGTGGAGAATTTGAGTTAGTAAAGTGTCTCAGTCGCTAATTTTTCCTAGTCTGCGGAAACGAATCATTGTCGGCTTGGTAGTAATTGTCCGTGGTACTGAAAGGGCATTGGCGCTAACGTTAATGTATCCAACATACGTGTTATAGAAGTCAGATACTCGCGTGTATTCCTCCCCAATTTAGGGTTTTCATCTCTATTTTCATTACGCTAGTGTAAAAACCTTAATTCTCCACTTCCTATGAGCCAGTAGTGCTTGTGGCGGGTAACTATTCCCCTATAAAAGCAAAAAACCCTGACGTCCTACGGAGTCAG